>AR_comb_assmDRAFT_10171825_pt1 | contig 15230 bp, 9 predicted proteins | sample ArasoioldDNA_FD_10543 | JGI IMG/M metagenome (IMG submission 10543) | reverse complement strand
TGCAATTTTATCTCTAGAACTTCCTCTAAGCCATTCGTAAATAACTCCTGATTTTATGTCATGTCCTGTCCCAAAAGGCATAATTATAGAATGTTATAGTAGTATTTAACTTTCGTCAAATAGGTCAATATTTTCGTCAAATAGGTCAAACCAATTGTACTATATGAATTTATAGTCTTATTAGAAAAACTTTAAGAGTAAAGAATCTAGCCTTTAATTGTGGAAACAGACATTTCAACTTCAAAAATTAAAGTAATTGAACTTGATTCACATAATTATGAAAATAGAAATGGCTATAATCCTAATTTTTTAGAAAAGGAAGTACCTCTACCCCATATTCCCGATAATTTAAAAGACGATATAGTGAAATTGAAAAATAGCAATAGTGAAGAATTAAAATATACTAACTTTTCTGTAGTGATGTCTAAATCTAGGGGATTAGCATTTTATACAGCAGTAAATATAGATGGCTCTGAATTACAACAATTAGAGCGGAAGAATGATGTTTGGTATTATGATCCTAGAATTGAAAGGAAATTTCAATATGGACCGGAACTTTATTCAAATAATGATCTAGATCGAGGCCATCTAGTTCGTAGACTTGATCCAGTTTGGGGACCAAACTTTAACGACGCTAATGAAGATACATTCCATTTTAGTAACTGTTCTCCCCAACACAAAAATCTTAATCAAAAAACTTGGTTAGGATTGGAAGATTATATTTTGCAAAATGCAGATATTAATGATCTCAAGGTAAACGTATTTACTGGACCTGTTTTCAATAAAAATGATTTAGTATATAGAGGTAAATATCTTGTTCCTTCAGAATTTTGGAAAGTAGTTACAATCATAAAAAATGATAACACAATGTCATCTACTGCTTATTTACAGACCCAAAAGCAATTAATAGCAAATTTAAAATTTGTATTTGGTGAATATAAAACATATCAAATTCAAATAACAAAAATAGAATCACTTACAGGATTAAATTTCGGTAATTTAAGAGAATTTGATCCTCTTGCGAAAGTAAAAGATTTTCCAGTCAAAATGATAAATAATGAAAAAGATATAATAATATAATAAAAATTATTATTTTATTTTTTGCATACATTTAACATATGACTAACTAAAAATTTTTTTAAAATGATACAACAATAATTCTTACATAAGAAGTATAATAATAATTATGAAAAACTACTAGATATTTAATGCAGGTTAATTTTAATATATGTCTAGCGAATCGTTATATAAATGGATTTAATATATAGCCAAAAAAAGGTATTACTTAACTAAGGTAAGATTATAGTGTTGTTCAAAGAAAAAGTTAAAGAAAATTTTTAAATTTTTAACATAAAATTCTTTCTAATAAAAAATTTTAAATATTTTATCTATTTGATTTCTTTATGGCATCAATAAAGGAATCTTTTGAACTCAAAGGTCACTCTACATTTTATTCTCCTGATATCTATTTTGTAATAGATAAAATGTGGTTAGAAATAGAACCAGATTTTGAAACAAAAACCATTGAGGGAAAACAACAAATCAAATTAACAACAAAACAAGATTTAGATAAAATTGAACTTGATTGTGCTGAGCTAGATATAAAATCTGTGTATCTCTCTTATGCTGTTGATATTTATTTAAACGGATCTCAAGAAAAAAGGAAGTTAGAATTTTCGCAACAAAATGACAAAGTAATCATTAAAATAAATCAATTTTTAAAAGAAGGAACTAAATTTCATCTTTTGATAAACTATAGTGGAAAACCAACAAGAGGATTAAATTTTGTAAGGTTTGGAGAGGAGCACGCAACTCAAGCTTGGACACAGGGCGAACCAACAGAATCCAAATATTGGTTCCCCTGCTTAGATCATCCTCAATTAAAATATCCACGCGAAATTTCGGTTATAGTTCCTAGTAATTTTATAATAATATCAAATGGTGAACTTAATTTAATTGATCAAAATATGGTAAATGAAAAGTCAAAGAAAAGATATGTTTGGGAAGAATCTAATCCTAATCCTGCATACCTGACTTGTATTGTAATAGGTGATTTTGTAGAAACAAGTAGAGGAGAAAATTATGATGGCCGTATTCCTCTTCGTTATTATGTTCCTAAGAGTAGGGAAGAAGATGCAATTAGAACTTTTAAAAATACCTCGAAGATGATGTCCTTTTTCGAAAAATACTTTTCTACACTATATCCCTATGCCAAATATTCACAAATAGTAGTGGATGATTTTCAATATGGTGGTATGGAAAATACAACTTGTACTACATTGTATTCCGATGCACTATATGATGAGATAGCACAATTGGATTATAGCAGTGATGATGTAATATCACATGAACTTGCTCATCAATGGTTTGGGGATTTAATTACTTGTAAAGATTGGCAACATATTTGGTTAAATGAAGGATTCGCTACTTACTGTGAAGCATTATATTTTCAATTTAATGATCCAGATGTTGACTTTCAGCAGTATGTGTTAGAGATGATGGATGGATATTTAGACGAAAGTAATTTATATATAAGGCCAATAGTAACAAACAAATTTCGAGATATAGACGATTTATTTGATCGACATACCTATAACAAAGGTGGATCTGTTTTACATATGTTACGTAATTATATTGGAGAGGAGGATTTCAAAAATTCGGTCAAAGTTTATCTTAATACATTTAAAAATCGTACTGCTGAAACTGCTAATTTAAGACAAATTTTTGAAGATGTATCAGGAAAAAGTCTTGAAAAGTTTTTTGATCAGTGGATCTTCAGTGAAGGACATCCTAAACTGAATATAAAAATTTCATTGCCTTCTTCTAATACCGTTCAACTTAAAATATTGCAGGAACAAGATACACATTTATTCGAATTTCCTCTTGAGATTAAAGTTGTTACTCTAGTTAATGGCGTAGAAAAGAGTACCATAAACCAAGTTACAATTTCAAAGAAAGAAATGACTAAAACTTTTGAATTTGATCCAACTCATCAGATACTTTGGGTTTCAATAGATCCAGAATTAAAGATTTTAAAAGATATTGTATCCTTGCAGGCTCCTATTGAGTTGACTCTACAACAGATAGAGCAAGGCAATACAACGTATGAAAAAATTCAAGCTATTCGTGGATTAGCTAATCATGCTTTTGATGTAAGGATAGTAAATGTATTAAAAAAATCAATACAAAAAGATCATTGGTCAATAGCAAGAGAAGCAGCCACCATACTAGGTACGATTAGAGATTCCGATAATACCTCGCATAAGGTATTAATTGAATGTCTATCTTCAATAACTAATGCCAGAATTAGATTTGCTATTGTAAATGCAATTGACACTTTTACAAATGTTGATGATTTTGGAATATTAAAAAATATAATAGAAAATAATAACAATGAGAGTTATTTTGTACGGAATGCAGCAGCAAATTCAATAGGAAGATATGATCATTCTTTGCCAATATTGAAAGAATTAATTGAACGTGAATCATTTTTAGGTTTAATCAGTAGAGGTGCTCTAACTGGATTGCGTAAAATAGTTTTAAGGACTCAAGATAAAAAACTAATTGAATCGATAAGAGATATATATATTAATAAATCTAAAATAGGCTTGTACTTTAGAATCAGAAGGACAGCTATATCTTGTCTTGGATTTCTTGCTCAAAAATATAAAGATGAACGACCCTTAATTTTTCAACATTTAAGGATTTTGTTGACAGATCCATTTGTACACGTGCGAAATTCTACCTGCGCAGCTCTTGGTAATGCATTTAGAAATAGTCAAGATCCTCAAGTAATTGCAGAACTAGAAAAAGTAATTGAAAATGATTCTGAGGGTAGTGTAGTTAGAACTGCAATTGAAAGTATAGAAATGATAAAAGAAGTTGAAAAGAAAGAGATTTTAGATAGTGAAAGGGAATTGTACTTGAGATCTAAAAAAATTGAGGCAATGGAAAATAGAATAATAGAAAAATAATAATAACTTTGTGAACAAGCACCTTAGAAGCTCATATACATATATTATAAAATTTTTTCCTAATTATTGATATATGTATATTTTAAGTTTTGAAGAATTCGTGTGTTACTTTTGATTAAATTTTATCTAAATGCTAATCGAGGCAAAAATAAAGATTTTTTGCATTGGCATAAAAAAATGCAAATTTAAATCCTATTTTAAAAGTAGATTAAATTAAATATTTTCGGCGCCGCAAAATATACAAATAATTTGAAATAATTGTAATATACATATTATTGTTATAAGTAGTCGTCTATCACTATTTGAGAAATCATATTTGATAAGATATCACTATTTCTTATATATGGTACGTGACTTCTAAAAACATTTGTTCCTTTTAGAATAGCTTCTTTCTTTTTTCTCTCCTTAATAGCAATTTCTATTTCTTCTCCTTTGGAACAAATCATTTGTAAATTATAACCTTTATTTTTATTCGGGAAAATTATCTTTTCTAAATTAGTAATAATACTTTTGTATTCATTTTTAACAAGAACACGTTGAAGGAGACGATCTAACGAATCTTCTAGTGGATGATCTAATTTTGCAATAATTCCTGTGATATTTTCATCATTGCTTCTTTTTTTATACCAGTATTCTTGCCAGTGAAAATCAGTACAAACCGCCACAATATTACCATTGGATGAAACAACAATGTCAAATCTTTCAAGATCTGGTAATTCAGGATTAGTAAAAAAATCAAATCCTTTCTTTTCCTTCTCTTGTAGGAATGGTTCAAGGTTAATTCTTTTACGAAACTGATTCTTACTAATCCATAAAAACCATAGTCTTATTATTATAGCGCTATTAAATCTAAAAGCTTCTATCTGATAACTTGCTCCATCCATATCACCATCTATACTAGCTATTGGATTATCTTTAAAATTTAAAACAATTCTATCTTTGTCAATTTCTTTATTTTTTTTGAAAATTTTAAAAGAAATATCTTTAATTAGAGGTACCGACTTGTAGTAATTATTTGTATCCCCACCTATAGAATCAAATAGCTCTGGATACCATCGTGGGTAATAGTAACCTACCAGGTCGCCATCAAAAGTAAATTTGGTATATAGTGAATTTTTTGTTATCTTTTGATGAGAAATATTCTGTATTAATGATATATTTTGAATGGGATGTAGCTTAATATAAATTTCTTCTGTTGTATTCTCAATATGTGATCCTACTTTATTTTTGTTGACTTGTAATGTTAACTTATATTCCGTTAACATATTAAAAGTCCCCCTATGAAAAACAAAAAGAAATGCATGTTTGTTCTTCTTTTCTTCTACTTTTACCTCTAAACCATTTTCTTGACCTCCTCCCCAAATAATTTTAAGTCCTTTTTTATCATCATCAAATCCTCCACAATAATCTTCGTCATTTTGAAATTTAACAGGCTTTATTCTAACTTTAATCTCAGAAGATTCTTTATTTTGTATTAATAACTTTATGGTAGAGATTGAAAAAGGTATATAGTTAATGTTATAGATATTACTATTATTATTATTATTATTATTATCTAATGCATTTACAATTTTCACAGTACAAGTAACCAATACAAATGATTTTTTTTAGTAATATAAAAGATTTTTGTTACTAATTAGTAATTATATAAATATCATTACTCATTCCACGTATTACTACTCCATGTATCTTCCATTAATATACTACAAAAATATCCTAAAAAAGATTTCTTCTAGCGTTTAAAAATATTGTTATAAAGTAATTATACTTGGAAGACAAATTGAATTTTAATACAATAAATGTTCTTAATAGATATAAATTAATATAGAATAAGAGAAAAAATTAGAATATAAAATGTTAAAATTCAAAGAATCACCGTTCGTATATTATACTATCTAAATAAAATGATTATATAAAAGAAATTACTTTAAATTTATTTCTTCAAGTATTTTTTTTACTTGGATTTCGTCAATTGCTTTAGTTTTTAAATCTTCTAAAATTTTAGTTATTGCTATTCCTTCATTATTTAGATATACCCCATTTAAATCCTGATCTCCTGAAAAATGATGTAATGCTATTAAATTCCATGATGTATCAAAGACAGGAGCACCTGATGAACCTGTTAAAGTATCTGAGGAGTATTTGATAAATCCATTTTGTTTCACATCTTCAACTTTACCATCGAGTAAGCTTACAGATTTATAATCTCCAGCGGGGTGGTGTATTATACTAGTTTTGTTTCCTTTTTTTGGAATAGAGTTATTTATGAGAGGTATAAACGACCATTTTTCTCCTGGATTACCATTTAGTTTGACTATGGTATAATCTAAATCCGGATTTGTATAAAATAAATTTTTATCCAAAGTATAAATATCAACAGGTAATTTATTCATGCTTTGATCAATCTCATAGTTAAATTGAATTTTCACCGTTTCCATTGATTCTTTAGACTCGATAACATGATTATTCGTCATTAGTAGTGTGTTAGAGATTAGAAAACCCGTTCCTATATCATCTGTCATTGGAACTTCTACTCTAGCAACCGATCTTTTTGTTTTCATTCCGAGATCTAAAAAAGATGCAGAAAGAATATCGCTGTCCCCTATAACTTGCTTTGTGCCACGAGAAGATTCTAGAAAATTGATCATATTGTCAAGTCCAGCAGTAAATACAATTGCTTGTCTATTTTTATAATAAGTCAATTGTTACTCCTCCTCTCTTATTGTTACAAATGCTAGAGACTATTATATCGTTCCAAAATATAAGTCTGGGAAAAGTCATAGGTTTAGTAAATTTCTTATTTAACTTAAATCTTTTGGTTTTTGATCATTTATCTTTTGTAAACTGCAATTGTACTTAATATAGTATTATAGAGTATTAGACACATTATGATTATCTTGATTTAGCATTTAAATAAAGTATCGAAAATATCTTTTTGTAGCTTTAACTCATATTGTATTTATTTGATTCCAATTTTTTTAGATGTATTAGATTGACTAATACGAAAAATGCTGAATTATTTGTTCAATGGACACAAAATATATAAATTTGATTATAAAGTTAAAAAAATAGAATAGGTTTATTCTATTACATGTCCTATATAAGTTGACCATGGACCTGGAAGATCCTTGTTAACATATTGTCCCGATCCCCATAAGGAACCATCTATTGGATCTGCTGCTGCAGCCAAATAGTCTCCAAACCTATTGGGCTCATTGTCGCTCGGATTGTCATTGAGTGGAGCTCCACCCTTTACCACAACTTTAAATTCATTATTTTCGTTACCCACTAAGAAACTTAAAAATGTCTTTGGTCCACTAATACCTGAAACCACTATCATGTTTCCTGTATCATTTACTGCCAATGAAGAATGATATACGTCGTGACCGTTAATTCCAATATTAAAATCTTTTAGTAATGAAAAGTCACTTGTATTAACTTTTTGAACTCTGATACAAGCCTGCGATACTGTCTGTGTAGGATTACATGATGTATTGAAGGTTTGTGAAATTGTGTTATTCTGATATACTGCACTTAGCATTCTCATGTCTCCTGTATCAATTTTCTTTGTTATAGTAGGTTGCGATGCTAAGACAGGCAGAGGAGCTGGTGACATCTTTATTTGCTTTAGATGTTGAATTTTAACATTGTTACTTGATGGATTGCCACATATGTTGAATAGATGAATGCTGGTGAATTTTGGTTGTAATGAATTGGAAGTTCTAGTATCCGTTGATGACAGATACATACATTCTTCCGAACTATCTGAGCGAACAGGAAGTAGCGTAAAATATTTAGGTTCTGGATTTGTCATAACGAAGGAAAAATTCTGACCGCTGATCATGGAATTCTTATCTGCAACAATAATCTGTGTTCCTAAATATCCTTCTCCTTCAATTGGGAAATCATTTACAGTAAACACAAATTTGTCATTAGATACGGCAATATGAGGATAATCTGGAATTAAAAATCCAAAAGGGAAGGAATAGATAGACCATGAACCAGTTGGATCTTCATTTGCTGAAACTGCTGCTAGAACGTTACAACCATCTGGCTTGCATGAAGGATTACCAGTATTAGGATCTCTTACTCCTAAATCAAATATTGTTGCGAACCAACGACTAGCTTGTTTATCGTATATTATATCTTGGTCTCCTATAAAATGACCTGGTTTAGTATTGAAAAAGTTCTTAAGGAATGAAAATCCTGTTTTATTCCCTTCCTTGTCCCAAATTTGAACAGCCGTATGGACTATTTGAACTACATGATGTGGTCCTACAGCCATAGCAACATCAGGCGGATATGGACCACCAGCAAGATTGGCAGATTTTCTATCCAGTCCCTTCCAGCCTGTAATCTCTTTCGGTGTAGAAATTAGTGCTGTTTCTTTATTTACTGGTTTATTTTTCTCAATTGGACTTGCTAAAGTTGAATTCTGTACTGTAGAATTAACAGAGGTTAGACCTGATATTTTTTTTGGATCGATAGAAACTGTATCTCCAATATTTCCAAGGCTTTCTGATTTCTTTATATTACCTTTGGCAGATTCTAAGAAATCTTTACTAAAAATACTAAATTCTCTTTCCTCCATGTTTATAGGTTTTTGAGTCAATTGGGATTCTGCTCTTTTTGCTTTTATACTATCGTTAGCAGCAGATTGAAAGTTTATATCTTCAATTTTTTTTGCAGAACTAATATTAATTTTTAATAAATTTTGATTTTCTCCACTATTAATTTTATTATCACTTAAATTGCCAACACTATTACTATTATTATTATTAGATTGAGCTGTGATTACATTTGGATTAATAGATATAACAAATACAAATAATAAAGATAGTCCAAATATTATAGATAGTTCCTTTTTCATCTATCATCATTATATAACATTTTCTTAAAAAGGTTTTGTTCTATTAATATTATATTAATTAATCTTAATCATTTTTGTTAATCCAACGTATTGAATATACATATTAGCTAAAAATCCTTAATTCAACTGAGTTATTTTAATCCCTTTTTGTAATCTAAATGTTATTATGAATCTGATTATTTGGGGCATAAAGAACCATATAATAGGAATTACAATATCAAAAATGATCAATGGTAAATTTGAGAAGATAATTGAATCGTATAAAGAACTATAGTTTAGCATTCCTTTAGATAAAGCACTGCTTATAAATGTTGTATTGACTATTACCCCTATAATAAAAAGATATAATCGAATAAAACTAATGAAAAACCTGGTTCCTAGAGTAAACATCTTTAAAATTAATCTTGCTCTATTTTGAAAAATATAATCGCTTAATATAACATTAAGATTATGAAATTTCAGAAAGTTAGTGGTAAGCTTTGTATTAGAATTACTGATGATATTAAATTTATCAGACGATCTCATGATGGTTCTAGCTATGAGAGTATTATTGTAACCATCTATAGAATATATATTTAACAATGTAAAAGGATAAGTGAAAAATGGTTTTATCCTAAATTCATTAATCAGCTTCCATGATAACTTGAAAAATGAGCCCATAGACTGGAAGATTTTCATATAATTTTTTTGTGAATTATGTGCTAATAACACTTGATTTGGTAATAAATGTTCAAGATAATCATAATATTGGTTTTGAAAAAAAAGATTGGATGTTGTGTTCAAATGTATGATATCTATTTGGTTTTTATTTTTAAAAAGTTTTATTTTAAAATTTATCTCATTGTTATTATGTGTAGTTATATGAATTTTAATAGTATTATTTGTTTGTGGATCATAGAATTTTATTTCTGATGGAAAATCTTTTTTCTTTAATAATTCTAATATTTCCTCAAATTGGTTAAAAATTGATAAAAATGAGTTAAAAATTGATGATAGATTAAACATTCCTATATTTTACTACTTATACCAGTTAAACCATATTCTTTGGCCAATGCAAGGGCCTGAATTATTCCATCAGTCATAATTTTCATATTATTTGATAAGTTTTTTAAAGCAAAGTCTACATTCTCTTTATGGATTTGTAATATATCATTATCTATTTGTGTAGTATTTTCCGTGCCATCCTTGGTTGGTAACAAAACTATAAGATCTCCATCCAATTGAACGGTTGTTCTAGCCTTAATTTGTACTTCTGCTGGGAGACCCTTCAATAAATCTGCATTTGTAGGATCAATTTGAACTCTAAGATCTTTCGCAGTTGCAGTAACAATATCCATAGAACGTATATCATCGATCCATTCTTCTAACAATAAATTTAATTGTTCACAGCGAGCTGCAAAATCGGCTTGAACTTTTTGAAAATTTATTATTGATTTTTCATTTGAACTCATAAATTTGGTTATAAGTACTACTATAAAAGTTAGATTATGACTTGTTGTATTAGTTATATAATCCAAGAACCTTTTACTATTCCCTACAAAATATAAAATTTTAGTCTGTGTCTATTATTATATTTTTATAGCATTAAATAAGGTTCAGCTATAAATATATATAGTACATTCCTCATCCGAATTAAAGATAGATTTACCATACGTCCAATATTCAAAATCATTCGTTTTTGGATGAAATAAATATATGTAACAAGATCGATATTTAAATAAATTCCTTGAATGTATTATAAATATCTTTTACCTTTAAATGGTAATTTATTATAAACCTTCTTATTTAAATTAACAGCATCTTCTCATTCTCTTAGCAATATTTATAATATCAAATAATATCAACTTAATAAATACTATAGTTTTATTTCTATCAAGACTTTTCAATTAAGAATAAAATATTTAGAAAATTTACCTATTTGTGGTAATTATTATATTCGTTTAAGAATATATGACAATCCAATTCTTGTTTCATTTTGATTGTTTTCTTCCACTTGTAGGAAACTTAATCCTAATTCTTTAGGTATCCTAATTCCTGGTAAATAAAATTGTCTTAAAAATGATAGCTTGTCTTTTAAAGTATTATCATTTATAATTTTAACAGGAGAATATCTTAATAAATCCTGTATGATTGGTTCTAATACATTACTTGACGACCATTCGCTTATCCACAAGCCTACGGCAAAGTTTGGAGTCACCATTCTTATTTCATCATGAAATGGTGTTTGATCATCTAGTCTAAAGATACTATTTTCCGTAATTGTAATATCTGATCTTCCATGCAACATGTTTACAAATGAATATCTCATATCTATCTCTCCATCTTCATAATCAAAATAGAAAATTTGAGAGCGAGGCGTTAGAGACGAATCAGATACTAACATCCCTTCCCACCTTCCAACAAGTTCCTTTTCAGTTGGTTTATGACTTAGCTCGTCACTGTGGAAGAAGGTTAATAAATCTTGTTTAGTAAGAAAATCTATATCGTAAACTTTTGACATACTAAAACTGAACAATTCTATTCCTTTTCTAAACTGGCCCAAAAATGCTTTTCCAATTATTGTATTCTCATCAACTATTTTTAGCAAGTCATACGCATTAGAAAATGGAAAATCTTGATATTCAAGATGTACCACTTTACCATATCCTGGTATCTCTTTTTCAGAAGCAATACTTTTAGCATTTATTACTTGAGTTTCAAAAGGATGGGTTATTCCTTCAATTCGGTTATTTTTATATCCAAATCTTTTATAAAAACCACCGAAATATCTTAATCCAGTAGTAATTGCATCTACATCCCGTCCATAAAATCCCTTCCAATATAGATTATTATAAATTTGTAGGGTTTGGGGATTAAATTTCCAATTTTTTCCAACAACTATTTTATCTTCATCTGAATTAACCAAGAATTTAAAAAGATTTTCCTTATGATCTACTACAGCAAACTGTTCAGATATTTGTTCAGTTTTGCAATGTCTTGGCTGTGTTTTATAGCATATGTTTCCTAAATCTGTAGATATATCATGATCTTTCCAACTGCTAATAATTTTATTTGCAGTGAGAGTCGCAAGAGCCATTACAGTCAATTGAGGATTAACACCGAGTGCAGTAGGAAAAACACTTGCATCACAGACATATAAATTATCAAATCCAAAAACTTTGCAATTAGAATCAACTACACACTCCTTTTCATTTTCGCCCATTCTATTTCCACCTTGTGGATGCGCTGATCCTATCATAAGACCATCAGGATTATTACGTATTGCGTCTTTTAATTTTGGAATATCTGCTTTAGTTCCTATTTCATAGACATCTCTATGAGAAGTAATTACTGCTTTTGCTCCTATATTAAACCACATTCTAGACAAAATACTCATGCCTTTAGCCATATCCTCTATAGTTTGTTGAGATAAATTGTAAATTACTTTTGGATTTCCATTATATGATACCATGACTTTTCCAACTGGATCATCTCTAGACATTATTCCTGCCATGGTATACCGATTAAAATTTTGCATCAGTCTTTTATGATCTAACCCCATACTAGGTATTGCTAGAGCCATTTGGAAAATAGGTAAAAATATACTCTCTATTAAGAATCCTCCTTTCTCTACGCCGTTAGTTACACCAAATTCGTGACAGGTATAAGACATAGGGATACCTCTATTTCCATAAATTTCTTCATCAAAAAGTCCCATAACAAAAGGTGCAGGATGTAAAGCCAATCCCTTACCAACTTTCTCATCACCTACAAGGGATTTTTGTAATAAATTTGACGATGCGATAGCTCCTGCGGATACTATAATGACCTTTGCGTTAACACGTATCCTATAAGTTTCCACACCACTAGAATTTACAAATGTTGCATTCACTCCATTGGCTATTCCATTTTCATAGGTAATTCGATCAGCACGACAATTACAATATACATTATAATTTAAATTTTCATTCACTAATGCATCATGGATATATGTTACTAACATGCTTTGTTTAGTATCATAATGACAGCCCAAATGACAAAAACCACACTGTACGCAGGATTTAAGAGATTCATCAGATATAGATTGACCACAATTTCTATGATTTTTATAATGCTGAAGAAGAGGGTCTCCCTGATAACGAAATTTTTCACAAGCTTCTTTAAGTTTCCTTGCATTAGTATTAAGTTCATCGTCAGTAACTTCTTGAACATTTATTCTCTTTGAAACTTCATCATTTGCTTTATCCCACTCATCATTTGTAATTGAGACTCCCATCTTCTTCCATTGTTCAATAACGATTAGAGGTATTCTAAAACAAACTGCATCATTTATTACTGTTGAACCACCTAGACAGGAGCCTTGAGCTATTGCAACTCTTAAATTAGATGTAAAATTTGCACCTGCATTTTTCCATAAAAGAGGAATCATATCTGCTTCTCTTTGATTCATAGATTCGCCATCATAATACCCTCCTTTCTCTAAGATAACAACAGATTTTCCTGATTCTGCAAGTTTAGTTCCCAATATGGCACCTGCTGCGCCAGACCCAATTATACATATATCTACATTGCACAACACATCGGAGTTGATTATTTTATAGTTTTCTCTACGACGTTCGAATGCTTCGATACCATAGACACAATTTGTCATTTTTTTTGCTCCCATGCTAATGAATGATTATGATTAGGTGATTTGTAAGGATATCTAGGTACCTGTGGACCATCGTATCCAATTCTATTCCAACTAAGTTCATTAGTATAAATTAACCATGCATTAATTGAACTAGTTAATAGTTGGAAGTTTCTTACAGCATTGCTGTTGTTTAAAGTAATAACATCACCTAAAGATGTAAATGCCGACAATATTCTTTGGCTATTATTGGAATAAATGTCAGTAGAAGGACTAAGTAATCCTATTTGATTGCTTGTTGAAACAAGAGATACTGTAATTGGTATTTCAACAAACTCTTTGCTTTTATCACTAGTATTAATCTTAAGAGTATCAGTTTTATGAATTATTTGTCCATTTTCATTTCTTATTACTAAATAGATTTCAGGGGATCTCTCTAACAAACTGTCATTAAAAAGCGAATTATCAAAAGTAATTTGAAATGAATTATCCGCAGACTTTACCCAAGAAGATCCCAAAAGATCGTCATTGTGATCCTCGAAAAATTGCTTATCGCTATCCATAGCTTGAATTTTTAGATTACCAATATGATGAGTTTCGGAATCAACTATAGTTCCTTTAATAGAGTAAATAGTCACACAAATACATATTTAACCAAACTATATATTATTTTTGTCTATACTAATATAATGAATTTTTGATATATAATTTTTTATTAATTACAATCCATATAAAATAAAACCATTTTAGTATTTAACTATCTTTTATATATTATCCTACTATAACAGAGAAAAACTTATTATCTACTTTTCTGATTCTAATTAGAATTGTATTATATATGTGAATTTAGTGATCTGTTCTACCAAATTTAATAAAAAAAATTTCAAATTCCTAACAATAGTACTATTTATACTGAAAATTGTCTAGGCGATACATTTATTATAATATAAAAATTTATTATCATTTGTTTGGTATTTATCCCCTTAGATAATTTTGTAATTAATATTTCACCTCTATAATTCTACACATTAATACATTTACATTGACAATTAGAGCATACGCGGGATAATTTTTATTAATTTATCAATATTATTATTATACTTTTTATCTAACAATAAAAATTATTTTTCCTGTGCTTCAAAACTTTTTAATATTATAAAATTCTGACAAATTATGTAATAGGACAAATTGCTTACCAATTAAATATTATAAAAAAAATAATAGATCATATTCCTTACTTCACCACATTAGTTAAATTCATTGAATAAACTTGAATTAGATACATATTCTTTTATTAGAGCCATTATAGAGAATAAATTTTTTAACTATTATATTTTTTACCACTGAAATTTTTAGGCGCCGAAAAATTCTATTAAACTTCTCAAATTTATCATGATTCCACTTTTAAATAAAAAATCTAATTAAAAATTAGTAATATTAATTTCTGTTAGTGTTATTTAACCTTTAAATCATGACTATTCAACTTCCGACTGTTTAATTAAATATGTAAATGAATCAGATTGTACTTTATTTTTTAATTAAATACCGTATAAAAATGACAATATTTCAATTTATTTGTCACACTTTGAGGCACTGAAAAATAACTATTAAATTTATGTCTTTCTATGTTTTAGGTTTCTCCGACAGGTTTTATCTCTTAATAGTATATTCTCAGATAATAATATTCATTAAATAATAATAATTATATCACCCACTTTTGATTGAATACACAAATACATATCACATATTGCATGTGTGATTCAATAAGATAAAAAAA
>AR_comb_assmDRAFT_10109168_pt1 | contig 15230 bp, 12 predicted proteins | sample ArasoioldDNA_FD_10543 | JGI IMG/M metagenome (IMG submission 10543) | reverse complement strand
CGACGGTAGACTTGTCACGATTCAATGAACGAATTAAGAACTTCACTAAGGCTTATGATGTGGCAACGGGCACTACATTTAACCTCGAACCACAACTTAGCATTGGAGGGAAATATCTCCTGGTGATGGAATTGAGGAAGTAGAACATTGAATTCCTCAGATGAGAAAGTTCACGATCATTTTTCTGCCGTATTCACCCCAGTTCTTTAAAACATTTCCAAGTTGGTCAACCATTGATCTTCTGGTAACCTTCTTGCCTTTCTTAGGCGGAGTCACGGCATTCATATTCACATCATTTACCTGCACCCCGGTGGCGATCCATGTCGTGTGTAAACGTGGTACTGACAATCCGAGGATCATCCCTGGAAGTCCCCCTATACTTTCGGGACCACCGTTTATCAGAATTTCTTCCGTATAAAAAGCAATTACGCCAATGCTATCATCAATAATGCCAACTGCTTTGCGGCATTCAAAACCTGCAATCACGCGAGTGTCGGGCACTAATTTCCACTTGATCTTGAGCAAGCTGTCCTCCACCAGGAAAGTTTCCTCGTACACCGGCTTTTGTGCAATCACTGTTGCTGATTTGTAATCAGTGTAAATAACATTCTTGTCGGCCACTGACTGGTACCAGCTCCTTGGATCAAAGGGAGCTTCCTTGCCAGGTTTGAATACAGATCTTGCAGTATCGCCAATAAAATCGTAATAGTTGACCACCTCTGCCGGCACACGGTCTTTAAACAACTCCCACCATTGCTGATACATTTCCTTATAGAGTTGTCGCGCATAACATGTCTTTTGGAATTCAATTTTCACCGTTCCAAAAAATGATGTCTGCGCCTGCAGTTCAGAAACCAGGATCAAGAAACTAAAACCGATCAATATTTTTTTCATCTCGATCATTTTGTGTTTGAAGGGGCACCGCCCGGCAATTTATTGAAGGACCACTCGAACTTTAGTAGGAAATAACGGCTGATTTTCGAATACCGGTCTTCAGAAATAAAATTGCTGTTGATTGTGCGGTTAAATCCTTTGTTTTGATCAAGCAAATCGTTTGCGATGAAATAAATCTTTCCTGATTTATCCTTGAATACTTTTTTGGACAGGCTTGCATTAATAATGGTTCTGTTTGGATTTCCCTGGAATCCTTCCAGCTGTTGTCTCAGGTCAACATCAACATCTGTATTGAACTCAATTTTATACGGAAGCATAATCATTCCCTCGAGGCGACCTCCGTAGGTCCAATATTTTGTATCGTAACCCCTATTTAGAGAGGATTTCGAGATATTATACCCAAACTTTGGACCGACCTCCAGTGTTCTTTTGTCTGTGACAGAATAACGAAGCTGGAGATTGAGTTCCGAGTTCATGTAATTGGTTGCATTTTTTTTACCGTTTACAAAATTGATGCTCTTGCCACCATTTCCATTGCCGAAAAAGCCATAGCCAAGTTTTTTCTCGCCGCCATCTTTAAAATAATTGAGCCAGGTATTCCAATTGTGGTTCCCATTTACATTTACAGGTGTGTAGGTCTGTTTTCCTGTTGTAATGTCCAGGATATTAAAAAAGGTGATCGCATTCACCGGGATATTATAACTGACGTTCCCAAAAAAGCCCTTTTGACTAAGTACTTTATAAGTGTTGAAAAACATGCTAAAGTTGTGGTTGAATCCCACTTTCAAAAAAGGGTTGCCCACGAAAACATTCAGGCGATCTGAGTTATCCCTGATCGGTTGCAACTGCTCAATCGTAGGCTGTCGCGTTGTGCCCCGATAATTAAATGAAAGACCGGTTTGCGGCTTAAACGTATATCCAAAACTTAGCTGAGGGGTGAATTTCAGAAAATCATACTCAGTGTGGAGATCTCGATAAAGGTCGAACAATCTCAATTTTGTTGTTGATATACCTGATCCAAACGCAAGTCGCAACTTTTTATCAACGTACTTCAAAATAGCGGAGCTGCTATGCGCATAGGCATCCAGGTCAAAGTTGTTGCTGTAAAGAGAATCTAGAACCTCATACTTTCCGTTGTTACTCTTATTAAACGTGTTTCGATCGGAGCCGGACGCATTGATGTTAAAAGCATAATCGATCACCACGTTCCAATTGCCGGCAAGAGGTTCGCTGAACGCAATTTTTGAACCGAAAGTTCTTGAGTCACCTTTAAATATCTTTTGCTGGTCGCCAATGTCTACTGAATCCAGGCTATTGTTTTTGTAAAACCGCGTGTTTGTCTGGATGATACCTTTCTGGTCGTCATGAATGACGCCAAAACGAAGTGTTGCGATCAATAACCTGTTTTTTTTGTTAAATAGTTGTTTGTAGGTAAGTTGGTTGTCACTTTGAGCCCGCTCAGTATGGTTATCGCGGTGTTGGTCGCTCACGTTTATAGGTTGATGTGATTCATCGAGGAATTCGCTGTACGTGTCGCTAAGCAGGTCATTGGTTTTGTACACTCCCAACGTAGTAAACTTGAAAGACGTTAGCGAATCCACCTTCCATTCGTACTTGCCAGTTACAGCGTGCTGCTGATTTAATCCTTCTGTTGTCGGAAATTTATTGCGATAAGTGACAGAATTTGGCAGAATATTTTGCGTTAGGGTAGATCCTTCATTTATTGTTGCAAGCCGATTATATCGATACGATGTGTTGAGATTGTTTTTCTCGCCATTCCATTTGTTGCTGTACAAAACACCGGCCGTATATGCTTTTGGAAGTCCCCGCAAACTCCAGTCATTAAATTCATCGTTTGAACCAAAACTAAAATAATAGCCTCCTATTTCATCATATTCAAAATCATTTTCAATGCCTATCTTCTGCCGATCTTCCCAATTCAGGCTACCCGTTGAGATATCGCTCTTTGTGCCATATAGTGACATCTTCTGTTTACCAACAAAACGGTTATATAAAGCCTTAGCATCGACAAGGTCATTCATGTTGGAGGCCAGGTGAGCTTTACCAAAAGCGCCTTTCTTACTATCCTCCTTTAGTTTGATGTTTACCGTCTTTCCTTCGGTGCCGCTTGAAACGCCCGTCATTTGTTGTTGGTCTGATTTTGTGTCATACACTTGCACCCTGTCAACGGCTCGTGCCGAAATATTTTGCGTGGCCATTGTAGGGTCATCACCAAAAAATTCTTCCCCATCAACCAACACCTTATCCACTCTTTTTCCCTGCGCAGTAATTTCCCCTCTGGTATTCACAGACAGTCCCGGCAATCGTTTCAAAAGATCTTCAACGGTAGCTCCTTCTTTTAACTTGAAACTATCGGCTATAAACTCAGTTGTATCCCCTTTAATGCGTATAGCTCCGGTGGATTTGACTATTACCTCCTTTAAAAGAACAGCCTTCTCTGTCAAAGGAACTACGGGAAGTTCAAGGGTTTCGGATGGTTTTAGTGTTACCTCGTCTGCAAAGTCTGCATATTTTGGAAAGGTAATTTGTAGTATGTAGGAACTGGCTGGAACATCCAGTATCAAAAATTCGCCCCTGGAATTAGTTCTGGTGAATTTTACAAGCGTTGAATCAGATTTTTTGAGAAGTGTGACAACAGAATTTGCAAGATTTTTCCTTTCAACCGTGTCGGTCACCGTACCTTTAATAGAAGCAGTCTGAGCATATGAAGTAATGGTCGCAAAAAGGGTAAGAGCGATACCGGTGAAGAATTTTCTCATGGTCGATGCCTGGTTTAGTATGCCGTTTGCTTTAGTTGTTTCTAAAGGTGTAATTCTTTTTCGGTAGGGTTAAATTCCCCCCATTTAATTTTAAGTTAACAATTGAACCGGATTCATCCATGGCCCAGTCAAACAAAAATCGCAACAAAGAAGCACAAAAAAGCAAAGAAACGCAACCTACGAATGAAAGCGTAAAGGATGACGAGAAAAAAGATAAACGGTCAAAACGAACTGGCGGGAAGCAAAAAAAATACGAAGACGAGCACTTTATTGATACGAGCAAACCCGTATGGAATTATTCACTACTCACTGATGAGGACGTGAAAAATTACCAGGCTGGCACCAACTATCGGCTCTATGAAAAGTTCGGCTCTCATTCGATACAAGTGAATGACGCCTGGGGTATGTATTTCTGCGTATGGGCTCCCAACGCTACTTCAGTTTCCGTTACGGGCAATTTTAATCATTGGCAAAATCACGAGCACGAGTTGTATCCACGCTGGGACAAAAGTGGGATTTGGGAAGGATTTATTCCAAAGTTGGGTCTCGGCGAATCCTACAAATATTACATCGTTGGGTATGGCAACAAAGCGCAGGATAAAGGGGATCCGTTTGCCAACTTTTGGGAGAAACGCCCCTTGACAGCTTCCATCACCTGGGATATGAACTACGAATGGAAAGATGACGCCTGGATGAGGGGAAGAAAAGATCATAATTCGCTGGAGGCGCCGTGGAGTGTATACGAATTGCACCTGGCGAGTTGGATGCGTCCGGACAGAAAGAACGAAGAGTCGTATAACAGTTATGATCAGATTCGCGAGCGATTGGTTCCTTATATAAAAGAAATGGGATTTACCCACGTTGAATTCATGCCGCTCATGGAGCATCCTTTTGACGGCAGTTGGGGATATCAATGTACTGGTTTCTTTGCGGCTACATCGAGGTTCGGTGATCCGCAAGGTTTGATGCGATTGATAGACGGTCTTCACCAGCAGGGAATTGGTGTTTTGCTCGACTGGGTTCCTTCGCATTTCCCTTATGACACTCATGGTCTGTTTATGTTTGACGGTACTCATACTTATGAGTATGCGGATATGCGCAAAGGATTTCATCCTGATTGGAACAGTTATGTTTTCAATTACAAAAGGGGTGAAGTGAAGTCTTTTCTCATCAGCAGCGCGAGATTTTGGTTCGACAAATTTCATATCGATGGAGTTCGTGTCGACGCCGTGTCATCGATGTTAAAATTGAACTATTCGCGCAAACACGGACAGTGGGAGCCGAATGAATACGGTGGCGAAGGGAATCTTGAAGCAATGGCTTTTATTAAGGATTTGAATGAAACGATTTTCAGAGATTTTCCCGATGTGCAAACCATTGCCGAAGAGGCGACAGACTGGCCAGGAGTGTCAAGACCGACCTGGCAAGGCGGATTAGGATTTGGCATGAAATGGATGATGGGATGGATGCATGACACCCTGGATTATTTCAAGATGGATCCATACTTCCGGCAGCATCACCAGGATAAATTTTCATTTAGCATGATGTATTACTATGATGAAAATTTCATGTTGCCCTTTAGTCATGATGAAGTTGTGCATGGCAAGAGTCCGATCCTGTATAAAATGCCGGGTGATGAATGGCAGAAATTTGCCAATCTGCGACTGATGTACACCTATATGTGGACCCACCCCGGAGCTAAGCTGCTGTTTATGGGGGATGAGTTTGGACAAACAACCGAATGGAACTACAAGTCAGAACTTGATTGGCACTTATTGCAATATGATGCACACCATAAGCTTAAGGACTGTGTGGCCGAGCTCAATAATTTATTACAAAGTGAACCTGCACTATACGAAAATCAGTTTAGCATTTATGGATTTGAATGGGTAGATCTCAATCACCGCGCTGAAAGTGTTGTGTCGTATCGAAGAAAAGGGAAGAAGCAAGAAGACGATCTTTTGATCATTTTGAACCTGACCCCCGTGGTCAGAAATGATTGGGAGGTCTATGTGACTGAAAAGAATTTTACGAAGGAGATTTTTAATAGCGACAACAAAAAATATTGGGGCACAGGGGACGTTTATAACCCCCATATTAGGTCTGAATTGGTGGATGAAGAGCAAAAGCTTTACAAGGTAAAATTGAATCTGCCGGCGCTGGGTGGGGTAGTAATAAAATGAGCGGATGCCACGACTACCTCAGTGGTTTTTTCCCCACGGTAAAATATGGGTGACGCGTCGACGTTAATGGAGTAGCAGCTCACCGGATTTGAAAACGAATAGAGTTGGACAGTTTTGCCAGATTTGTTAATTTAGAGTCTTATCTATATGAAGGTCAATTGATTAAACAGTGACCGAGGATGAAAACCTGAAAAACACCTGGAAAAGATATCCTATGATGCGCATTAACCTGATCGCATTTCTGCTTTTTGTGTCTGCTTCTCTGTTTGCCCAGGCCGACAGCACCAACTATTTTTTGCAAAAAGGTCTTGAGGAAAAGCAAAAGGGCCGCCGCCTGGAAAGCTTGAAATACTTTGAAAAAGCAGCCAAATCTGATTCCAATAATAAGGCCGTGGTTTCCGAGCTGGCAACGGCGTATATGGACCTTAGAAAATACTACCAGGCGAAAGAATCATACAAAAAACTTGTTAGCCTGGGGGACGCAACAGCCGCCAACTATAAACAATTGTTACTTCTCTCCTTTAACTTAAAGAGCTATGACGAAGCTTTGGTATATGCAAAAAATTTGAAGAGCGTCGACGCATCAGAGAAAATAAATTTTTATCTCGGCAAGATCAATTATGACCGCGAAAACTATGGAGAGGCACTTAAATACTTAAACGCTGCTTCAAAAGAGCAGCCCCAAAATGCAGAGATCCCTTATATGATTGGGCGCAGCTACGCCGACATGTTGAATTATAAACTGGCGATTCCCTACTATCAAAAGGCCGTCCAACTAGACGGTACAAAATATGGATGGATCTATGAGCTTGGCTTGATTTGTTATGCTCAAAATGATAACAAAAACGCATTGAAATATATACAGGAAGCTGGTGAAAAGGGCTATCCAAAAGATAATGGATACATGCAAAACCTTGGCATCGCCTACATTGATGCAGGAAATTTCGATAATGGGATAGCTCTGTTATTAGGCGTCTTAAAACAACGTCCGAGTGACTTTAATCTCCTGGATATGATTGCCCAGGCCTATTATGAAAAGAAGAAGTATGATGACGCCATTAATTATTGGGATTTAATTTTGAGCAGCGATAAGACCAATGCAGCAGCTTTGTACATGATTGGCATGTGTTATATCCGGAAGGGGGAGAAGGGGAAGGGTAGCCAACTCTGTGATAGAGCGATCGAAATGGACCCAAGCCTTGCAATGTATAAGCAGAAAAAAGAGATCCCAGGTTTTTGAGGGCGCAATCATTTTTCGAGCGCGCCTTATTTCATTCCTACTACATCCTCTCTGGAACTCTTATTCCCAATAAATGCATGGAAGATGCGATGACATTGGCCGTCATCTCCGAAAGCTGAAGACGGAGTTGCTTTTTATCGGTTGATTCGGCATTCACTACTGAATGTTCCGCGTAAAAGGTATTATAGGTTTTTGCGACCGTAAAAATGTAATTGGCTATTACGGATGGGTTGTGTTCCTCGGCTGCCTGCTCTAAAATTGATTCAAATTGTTCAAGTAAGATGATCAACTCTTTCTCTAGTGGCAGCAGGGTTTTAACGGATGGTTTGGAACCATCATCCGAGATACCCCATGTAGGATCTGCTTTCTCTTTCCGTAGGATTGATTTTATCCTGGCATGAGTGTACTGAACAAAGGGTCCTGTGAAACCATGAAAATCTATCGACTCTTCCGGGTTAAAAACCATTCTCTTCTTAGGATCAACCCTCAGCAGGTAAAATTTTAATGCACCGAGGCCAATGGTGTCATACAGTTCCTGCAGTTCGCTGCCAGTAAAGCCTGTCACTTTTCCTAAGTCTTCAGTATGTTTTGCTGCAACTGAAACCATTTCATCTATGAGATCGTCCGCATCTACCACCGTCCCTTCGCGACTTTTCATTCTGCCTGTTGGCAAATCGACCATTCCATAGCTTAAATGATAGATTCCCTCCGCGTAGGGCTTGTCCAATTTCTGAAGAATAATTTTTAGCACCTTCATGTGATAAATCTGCTCATCGCCTACAATGTAGATGCTGTCTTTGTAACAAAAATCTTTAAACTTTTCATCGGCCAACCCAAGATCCTGCGTGATATAAACTGATGTCCCATCTTTTCTCAGGACAAGTTTTTCGTCGAGTCCTTCGGTGGAGAGGTCAATCCACACGCTGCCGTCGTCTTTCCTAAAAAACACATGTTTTTTTAATCCTTCTTCGACGAATTTTTTTCCTAAAAGATAGGTATCACTCTCATAGTATGTTTTGTCAAAATCGGCACCTATGCGTTTATAGGTGATATCAAAACCGCTGTACACCCACTGATTCATTTTCTTCCATAGCGCAATTACCTCTGGCTTGCCTGCTTCCCAATCTAAAAGCATTTGCTGCGTGTCCTTCATCAACTGAGCTTCTTTTTCAGCGGCGTCCTTATTCATTCCGCTGTTTACCAGGCCTTCAACCTGCTTCTTATATTCTTCGTCGAATTTCACATAATAGTCCCCAACGAAATGATCGCCTTTCATGTTCGCCTTTTCAGGGGTAGCGCCATTTCCAAACTCTTGCCACGCGATCATGCTTTTGCAGATATGGATGCCCCTGTCATTAACGACACAGGTCTTATACACATCAAATCCATTTGCCTTTAAAATTTCAGCTATGCTCCATCCCAGGAAAATATTTCGGAGGTGTCCAAGATGCAGTGGTTTGTTTGTGTTTGGCGAGGAATATTCGACAATTACAGGAATACCATTAGGTGGTTTAATCCCAAACTGAGTAGCGAGGAAATTTGTTCTGAGAAAATTTATCCAATATTCATCTGTGATCGTCAAATTCAGAAACCCTTTAATTACATTAAATGATGAAAAGATGGTCGGATGCTGAGAGGTGAGATGATCGCCGAGCTCTTTTCCGATCTGCTCAGGCGATTTTTTCAGTTGTTTGATAAAAGAAAATAATACAACGGTATAATCGCCTTTAAATTCAGGTTTTGTTAGACTCACAATGAGCTGGGGTTCGGGAAAGTCACAATTGTAGATTTCTTTCAATGCCTTGCCTACAAACGATTTTATTTGGTTATCGATGCTCATGCCAAACTAAATTTGGTTGCGAATTTACCTATAAATAAACAACATGAATGCAGTCAGTGTAAAGGCGATGCTGGGCGATCAATACCCAACCTTATTAAAGAGGGAATTTGCAATTTGGCCTTTGCTTTAGTTACTTTGCGGCACATGCGCGGACACATTGATACAACAAGGGATCTTATTATTTCTGGGATTGATTTTTTCTATCCGCCTTTTAGACGCATGATGGATTTGCAGACATTTCGGTACGCTGCATGTGGTGGTGCCAACAGTTTGTTTGATATTACACTTTACTCAATCACGTACAATTATATTTTACGGAAATCAATCCTTCATCTAGGTGATATTGCCATCAGCCCGCACATTGCCGCAATGATCCTTACTTTTCCGATCACGCTGTGCTCGGGCTTCCTTTTAATGCGTTATGTCGTTTTCCCTCATTCAAAAGGGACACGCAAAAGAGTGCAGGCCAGCAAGTATCTTGGCGTGGTACTGTGCTGCCTTCTACTTAACTATATTTTCTTAAAATTGTTTGTGGAAAAATTTGGCTGGTGGCCGCTTCCTTCAAAAGTAATTACGACAATACTTGTAGTATTATTCAGCTATTTTTCGCAGAAGCATTTTACATTTCGGGTGGCTGGCAGCATCAAAAACTGAAACTGATGGGATCAACTTTGACAGCAAGGCTGCCGGTGCAGTTGCTGCGTATGATCAGATGCTCTCTTAATGGGTAGATGTTTGCTATTTTCAGCCCCTGCACTTTCCCGCTTGTTTGAACGCCCTTGATCCATCCCTTATTTAGCTGCTGGTTAGCCGTGGAAATAGCTGTGTCAATATAGGATGACAGGTCAAACCTGGAATATTTTTTCAACTCGCTTACTATGCGAGCACTGAATAACCATGCCGCTGTCCTGAGCAGCATATTTTTTGATTTGATATCGAAATCCAGGTTCCTCAATTCAATTGTTTTTGTAGGGTCATCATATGATGGCTTCCCTGTCAAATAAAACAGGCCTTTCTCAGATCCTTCGAAATTCACTTTTATAATTAAATTCTCATTGTCCATTCCGTAAAGAGTACAATCTTTTACAACAATATATTTTGAGGATGTAAGATCGAACCTTTTGTCCTTCAATTGTTGTGTCACAATATTGCTAAGTGAGTCGTAATTGAGGATTGCATCGAGGAAAATATTAAAGCCTGAATGTGAGTTGTAATCGCTCATGTTGGGAACAATCGTTAAATGTTCACCCGGTTTTTCAAAACTTATTATTGGCTTCGCAGACAATCCAAAGTTTATATTGAGTGAATCATTTCTTGTCGAAAGATTGTTAATGCGGATTTTTGACGGATTGATTTGCAACCAGCCCAACCCATAAAGGCCATACACTTTGTTCAACTGTTCCCAAATTTGCTGAAGTTTCGGCCGCAAGTCAAATGTTCCAAATGATTTTTCCATGTCTGCTTTCGCTTCATCTAACTCTTCTTTTAATCCCTTCATTACTTCTGTTGTAATATCTTGTCCCCAAAAGCACACGCTGCATTTGTCAATCGGCTGGGGTTCCAATCTTTTTATCAATAGCTTCGCTTTGAGGTCGGGGGAAATTTGCACTGAATTATGAAAACTTACATTTACCCTTCGCTCACCCTCACTATAGCCGCAGCGACAAGCGGGCGTCCAGGGGGAAAGTGCAGTTCCATTAACACAAACTCTTGTTGAGCCTATGATTTTATAATAGCCGGTAAACGCGAGAGTAAGAACATCGCCTGCGGCTTTGATCTGTAAAGGACCTCGACGAAAAGTGTATTTATATTTTGTATCGCACTCATCCTGGACCCATCCGTCCGGCCAATTTGGAGAAGTAAATACTGTATCGACAGTTTTTTCTGCCAGCGAATAAATCGGTTTAAGGTTGACCTGGATCGGAATATTAATTTCTGACTCAATTAATGAGTCCATTCTAAAATTTGTCTTTGCGAGTGAAGGTTTATCGGGAATGATTTGGTTTGAACATGAACTGGTAATGAAAATTCCAAAGGGCACCAGGACCAGGTAAGACTTATAAAGAAGGTTTGACACAGTCATTCAAAATAAAAAATTCGCCCTTAGAACGGGCCATGCCTGCTTAAATTTTAAAAATTTTGTTATTGATTTTCAATGGCCACGGAGTTTCCTGATCGAAAACAGTAATTTTCCTATTGTAAGGGCAAAAGTTTATTGCATATTTTGAATTTCCAATCCTACGAACTACCGCTTTATACCAATTTCTATCCTGGAAAGTACCCACATCCTACTGAAAAGTCACAGTAAAAGTACCATTATGAAAATTGTCTTGCGTTCTCCACATCCAAGTTTTGCCTTAGTCATTCCGTCGGGAACTATAAAGCTTTTTTCAAACTTTCATAACAAATAATCTTCCCTTAAATCAACCTTATGATAACAATTGCACTCATTGCCCTTATTAGCCGCTCAAAGTATTTACAATTTCATCTCTTGCGACTTTGTCGCGTGACGCCGTTACTGATTCGCCATTAACCATTGAACTGACCGGGACAAAGGGTAGAGGACGGTTAGCGACCACAGTACCCTTGTTTCGGTCTACTAAACAGGTAACTGAATTCGGCCGTCCTACCTTGATTTAACTTTCCTTGGGTTGCGTCATACTAAACCAGTTTCCACAGCCATCTGTAATGATTGCTTCAATGCCGTAAAACTGTTCCTTGGGTTCTGATTTAAAAACGACTCCTTTTGCCTTTAACTCTTCATAAGTTGCCCTGCAATCAGATGTATACATCGCGCCTGCTCCCATTGCTCCCTTTTCCAACAAGAGTTGTAGGGCCTTCTTTACATCATCATCAAACCCATTGTTACCAGTGGCCGGAAAAAGAATTATTTCGAGATCTGGCTGGTCCGGTGGATTAACCGTTAGCCAACGAAACCCGCTATCCATGGTGGCGTCAGTGTTAACTTTAAACCCAAGCTTGTTTACATAAAAATCGTAAGCTTTCTCCTGGTCGCTGACAAAAAAAGACGTGTGAGATAATTTCGTTATCATGATGTTTGTTTTTAGAAAACAAATCTAAGTTGACAACGTAAAAATCTATTCTTGAATCTTGCTCAATTGAAAAATAAAAAGAATTGATAATGCTACTAAGAGGAAGATTTGTCAGCATCTAATTTGTACTGCTCAATAAAACAATGTGGTATTGCAGATTTGGGTTGTTCCTTTTGCTTTTGCTTTTTTAACCAGGCCATATTCCGGTAATACTGGGGTGCAAAACCAATTTCTTTTTTAAACAACACACTAAACGAACCAATACTTTCAAATCCTACTTCGTTACAAACATCCGTTACTGCTTTATTTTGAGCAAGCATATCTTTCGCTTTTTCAATTCTTTTCCTGGTAAGGTATTGATGAGGAGTGCGACGATAGATTCGCGTAAATAGGCGGTGAAAATGGAAACGAGAGAAGAAGGCCTGCTGAGATATTTGTTCCAAATCAATTGGTTCATGAAAGTTCTCGTCGATATATATTTTAGCAGTGGCAATGCGTCGATATATGTCCCTGGTCAGGTTCATTTTTTAAAGTTAAAAATAAATACACAGCTACCGCTCCCTTTAAATATTCCTGGGATTCTTCCAACCCTTAACTAACCGTTCGATTGTTCCTTCCACTCTCTCGTTTCTTGTTTCTTCCCGTTTCGCAGTAATGATCCATTCTATGAATTCTTTTTTATTTGTGAACGATAGTGTGTTAAAAAAATCTTCTCCCTTTTTGTTTTTTTTAAAGGCTACGGCCAATTCAGCAGGTAAACGAACTGACTTTGTCTTTGGATCCACATAATCAAATATGGGCCTCTCTTTGGGCTTTTCTTCTCTTTTTTTGTCAGCTTCAGTTTTTAACCTGGAACCAAATGTTGACCATGTATCGTCAAATGAAATTAGGCTGATCCAGGTGAGTTCGCTATGCTTAAGCAGGCTATCCCAACCTTTGTCCCTGGTAAGATCAGTTTGCATTTTTGATGTTCCCTTTGGATAGTAGATCCAAAGAACGACGTCGTTTTTGATCGTTTTTAGAACTTTATTCAATTCCTTATCCATTTGTGCTTTGTTAGTCACAAACCAATGCACCTGGTCATAATTCTTTGTATCATTAGAAATTTTTACTCCTGAGGGCAAGTCACCGATCTTCTTTTTAAAATCGGATGGAGCATTAATGGTTAATAAGGTGAAGCCCTCTTTTATTTTTAGTTTTTGCGCGGTACTGGTTGCCATGTCGAAAGTTCGTTGCCAAATTTAAGAATTCAACCGGAGCTGAATTTATTGAATATTGCTTTTTCTAACAGAACAGGCGGTAGCGACTTAGAGTGGTTTAAACGCTGGTAGCGCTACGCCAGTGGCTTTGGAAATGGTATTCCAGATTACGCCTACGATTGCATTCCATAATCTTTCTATAGTGACAATAAGTAGTCCGACCAATGTATTTGCAAAATTGCGAGCTAGCTCAACAAGTTGATCGAGGAAAAAATCCCTGGTTGCGTCGGTGATTTGACCCGTGGAAATGCCCAAGGCTATTAAAGCGGTTTGGTTAGCCATTCCATGTAATTGACGAGCAGAGAACCCCCTTACGGATTCCACATCCTTGTGAAGAATGCCTGATGCTGTGTCCTTTATATCAGCAATCAGTTGGTCAATATCTATTGGCATAAGTAATTGGGTTTAACTGTTTTTGAAATCCTATTCGCTTAAAAATCTTTCATAGGTCAGCGCCTGGTCAAAGAAAAGTTCAATATTGCCTTTGAAGACTTGTACTTCAAATGCCGTTACTCCCTGCTTTTTATCAGTATCCTTCATTTTTGCAATGTTGGACGCAACATTTTTTAAGGCTGTGGCACTTGGCGAGGTGTCTCCCGCTGAAATTAATGTTGACACTCCTCTTTTCTTAAGCCCTTCATTTGCTTTTGCAATTATTTTATTTACAGTCTTGTTATTTGGTACTGGCCTGGCGTTTATTTGCAACACCAATGACTCCAGTTTGCCAATAAGTTGATTGTACTTGCTATCTCTTTTGTCATAGTCGGAGTTGGTAGTTCCGCCCGAAACTTCTGCCAGCAACTGAAACACATCTGTTGAGGTACCTGTAAGATTATCGACAATGTGTTGATCAAATTTTGGCGCTAAACTAACCGCACAGCCAGCCAATCCAATGCAAACGCCAAAGAGCATAATCTTCCACGTCAAACCACCTGGATTTTTTTTACTGCCTGGATTTAATAATCGGAGTTTTTTCATAATGTCCAGTTTTCAGGAGATGGCAATTCTCCTTTGTTATCATGAAAAGTAAAGATCAGCTTCAGTAGCTCGTCGTTTCGTTAAGCCTTTTATTGCGACCAGTTTCCCATTTACATGAGCTTTATTCCACATCATAAATGCGCTACGGATCTTTGGATCGGCTGGATTTGCCCTCACGCGTTTCAACAAAGTAGAACTTAAAAGGGCGCCCACACCCACATTAAATGCAAAACTTACCAAAGCATTAAACTGATTCTGATTTACGCGAACATTACCAAGCGCAGCATTCACCTTGGCAGACTTAATGGAAATTTCGCTTTCAATAAGTTGGTCAGCTGTTTCTTGTGTTATCACGTCGCCTTTTTTCACAGGCGTTTGATTGTCATAAATGATGCTTCCGTATCCTATCGTCCAGATACCGGCACTATCCCGATATGCCTTTAATCGTAACCCTTCCCTGTTTTTTATAAACTCGAAGCAATCATTATCCGGCGCCATTCAATTATTGAATTTTTTCAGGTAGTAACCGATAATAGGGAAAATCGGCATTTCGGTAATCAGAAGGAGCAATTGACGTCTTCATCCAGCCCACCAACACAATATAGTTTTTCTCATGGTTTTTGTCAATTACCAGTTTGTGGTATTTGACATCACCGCCATAGGTTTAACGACCCGAATGTACGACGTAGCCCTTCAACTCTTCATTAAACTGCTTTTGCTTCAACAATTCTTCAAGAGTTAGATGCATTCGGTATTTCCAATAATGTTTTGGATTGGCAGGAATATTAATCCTTTCCTCGTGTGGGTTTTGGCGACGGATTGTTTCGCTCATCCCAAGTATGTCTTGTAGCTGGAAAATCGTCCACATAGCAGGACAATACAGGTGTTGCAATACGACAGCGCGATTCACCCAGGCCTCGCAGAAATAGGGCGCTCCTCCATGTTGTCCCAAAATGTTGTTGAAGTAACGTTGTGTACTGCCGCGGTCCTCTTCCCACCACCC
>AR_comb_assmDRAFT_10080672_pt1 | contig 15236 bp, 12 predicted proteins | sample ArasoioldDNA_FD_10543 | JGI IMG/M metagenome (IMG submission 10543) | reverse complement strand
AAGCGCTTCGGAAAAGCCAGCGCGATACGCGCCAGCCGCCCAGCCGCGCGGCCAGCCTTCCTCCAAAGATCAGTTGGTCCGTGGAAAGCTCGCCCAGCTTCTGCGAGGGCTGCCAAAGATGTGCGCTCTGGCGGTACGCCTCTATGAACCGGTTCCGGTCATACAGACTCTGCAATTCGGCCAGGGAGAGAGACATGAGACTTTAAGGAAAGGGAATTGTAGGACTGGAAACCCAACTCGTCGAGTTGATTTATGCAATGTTTATCTACGCTGCGCTAAGGTGTCACCACGCTGCGGCAACCCATGGGTGATAGGACCGGCCGCAACCTGGAGGCATTCGCGATGAGTAAGCAGAACGGATCAGTTTCACTAGTAGCACTGTCTTTACCCGGGTTGATTATCTTTACCGCGACGGCGCTCGCGGGATCTTTCTTTGCGGAGGCTCCACGCGCTGCTGCTGGAGCGAGTGGATACCGCGTCGTAAAAACGGTTCCGGTTGGCGGAGAAGGCGGCTGGGATTACATCGCCTCGGATCCCGTAGGTCGGCGAATCTACGTGTCGCATGGCACGCACGTGGTGGTGCTGGATGCGGACACGCAGGAAAAAGTCGGCGATATTCCGGATACTCAAGGAGTGCACGGCATCGCGATCGCCTCGGAGTTGGGCCGCGGATTCGTGAGCAACGGCCGCACCAACAATGTAACCATGTTTGAGCTGAAGTCGCTGAAGACGCTGGGACTGATTCCGGCGGGAACAAATCCTGACGCCATCATTTATGATCCGACGACGAAACGTGTGTTCGCCATGAACGGGCGGAGCGGAGACATTACGGCGATCAACGCGGCCGACGGGAAAGTAGTTGGAACAGTGGCGGTTGGCGGTAAGCTGGAGTTCGCGGCGGCGGACGGCCAGGGCACGATTTTTGTGAACGTCGAAGACAAATCGGAACTGGTGCATGTGGACGCGGAAAAGTTGACGGTGCTGCACCGCTGGCCGCTGGCACCTTGCACGGAACCGTCCGGGCTGGCGATGGACATGCAAACGCGGCGGCTCTTTGTCGGCTGCGACAACAAGATGATGGCCATCGTGAATGCGGACACCGGGAAAGTCATCACCACACTGCCAAGCGGAGAAGGAACGGATGCGAGCGGCTTCGATCCGGAGACCAAGTTTGCGTTTACCTCGAACGGTGAAGGGACGCTGACCGTGGTGCACGAAGATTCCGCCGACAAGTTTTCCGTCGTGGAAAATGTGGCCACCAAAAAGAGCGCACGGACGATGACCGTGGACCTGAAGACGCATAATATTTTTCTGCCGGCGGCGGACTTCGATGCTCCGCTGGCGGGCGAGCGGCGCGGCAAGATGAAGCCGGATTCGTTCGTGCTGCTGATGCTCACGCGATAGAAGTTTCCTTGCTATACTCTGGTGCACGATCGCGGCGCAGTGGGCGCGGCGACACTTACCGATGACGGCGCACGAATCGTCTTCCGCCAAACGCGCACTCAAGCCGCAGCGTGGACCGCACGTTCCCAAATTTATCGTGATTGAAGGGCCGCTGCGCGTGGGGAAGTCCACGTTGGCGCGCATCCTGGCGGAGCGGCTGCACGCGCGGCGCGTGTATGATTGCGAAGACAATCCATTTCTCGGCGAGTTTTACAGGGAAGCTCCGGGTTCGGCGCTCCGCGCGCAAATGTATTTTCTTTTCGAGCGGCAAAAAAGGTTGCGTGAAGCACTGGCTGCGGATTCTCCGGCTCCGCTGCTTTCCGATTTCCTGATGGAGAAGGACCGCATTTTCGCCAACCTCAATCTGGACGATGAAGAGCTGAAACTTTACGAACGGTATTACAGCCTGCTGGCGAACGAGTTGCCGGCGCCCGACCTGGTGATCTACTTGCAAGCCAAGCCGGAAGTGCTGCGGGCACGCATTGCGAAAAAAGCGGCGAAGGACGAAAACCAGATTTCGCCGGAATACGTAGAAGAAGTTTCGCGCGCGTATGAGCATTTCTTTTTCCGGTACGAAGCTTCGGACCTGCTGGTGATTGACACGTCGGAGATTGACTTCGTGGCGCGCAACGAAGATTTGCAGCAGTTGCTGCGGCGGCTGCAGGAGCCGGTGAAGGGCACGCAGTACTTCCTGCCGTTGGGCGAAACCAGCTAGCCACAAGCATCTTTGCGCCCGGTTCAGGGGAGGATGGCTTCCCACAGTCGTTGCTCGCAGCACCCTATTGACAACACCTAGCTTGCTGGAAGTTGTCCGAAGTTGGAGCTGGGCCCTGCTACCCGCCTATTTTCATTAAAGGCGCGAGTCCGCGAGGCGCAGGCGAGCATCGTTTTTCCAAGAGCTTTCAGTCCGGTCGTCACAAGCGAAATGTCCAATTCCACCAAGAATGAAGCAAATGCAGATTCGTCTGCGCCACTCACGCCAAAGAACGCAGTACCTGCGGCCCTTTGCGTCTCGCATCCACCGGGTCACGATTCCTCCGGAGGCCGGAGTTTTCTGAAGGCAAAGTAAAGCAGCAGGTCGTAGAAGACCTTGAGAGCACCGGCGATGAAGAACGGAAGGCTGATTAAGGAAGGACGCGCGAACAGAAATCCCGCCAGGAGTGGACTGATGGCCGCACCCGTGGTGCGCGCAACGCCGGTAAATCCACCGGCAGCCGAGCGCTCTTCGGCCGGGACCACCGCCATCGTATAAGACTGGCGGGTCGGAACATCCATCTGGCTGATGCTGAACCGGAGAAGAAGTATGACCACCGCTAGCGAGAGATTGGGCATCAGCGGCACGAGGATGAGAAGAACGTTGGACGGAAGATGAGTGACCACCATGGTACGGATGAGACCGATGCGCGCTGCAAGCCGGGAAGCGAGGAGGGCTGAGATTCCGGCAAAGACGTTCGCCCAAAAGAAAATTGCGCCAAGCGTGGCGGGTTGCACGTCGAAGCGCAGATAGAACCAGTAGGCCGCAAAGCTCTGCACGACGAATCCGCCTGCAAACGAATCAAGTGCAAAGAGACCCGATAGTTTAAGTACGACGCTTCGCGAACGGGCAATTCCGAAAAGATTAGCAACACTTGATGAGAGAACCGGGCCGTTTGAAGCGGGGCTGACTTCAACCGATGTCGATAGACGCAGGAACAGAAAGGCCAGTGCGACTCCCAGGGCGGCGTACAAAAACACCACGGCACGGTAGCTTTGAACCTGGGTCATCGCCGTGTGCTGCATGGCCTGCGTCAGACCGCCCCCAGAGAGAGCACCCAGTGCGGTCGCCAGCGAACCGGCAAGCGTGTACCACGCAAAAATCTGGGTGCGCGCCGCCGCTGGGACAATATGCGAAAGGGCAGCTTGTTCAATCGAGAGAAACGGGCCAACTTCGTGGCCGCTTGGACTAATGACTCCGATGGTACCGGCGATCACCAGAAAGAGCAGATTGCTCGTACATGCAAAAGCCAGGCCGGCGGCGGCCATGAGAACCGATCCTACGATCAACATACGCCGCCGCCCGATACGATCTGCCCTAGTTGTCAGGTAAAGCGAGACCATGACATCGCCGACGAGGGTCAGCGTAAGAACCAGGCCGGCCTGCGCTTCGGTTAGTCCCAGAGCAATCAAATAGAAAACCAAAATGACCGAGAGCGAGCCGTATGCGAACAGACGCACGAACCGAGTGACGAAGAGAAGCCATCCGTCACGCGATAGAGTGCCGAGCACAGTCGGGATCAATTTGGTCATAGCCATTCGATGAGGGACTTGGACAAATTCCTAGCGATTCATCAGGGCCTCATGAACCACCATTCGCGCGACGGGTTGGTCATTTTCCTCCTGTTCGGGCGCGTAAGCGTGATGCGTTTTTAGATGACGGCCAAGGCTGTGCACAGCGTCCTGCACACGGAAGTCTTCGAGCTTGCGACGGCGAAAATATTCTGTTCCTGCAGGTTGACGTAAATCTTGCGCGCCACCGGGTCGTGCTGAGGCATTCCCGTTTCACTGTCGAAGTGCAGAGTGCTGGTGATTTCATCCTTTGGCACATCCACGACGGCCTCTGCTTTTCCGCGTTCTTCCGAGACGTACAGCTTGTGAAACGGCGAAGCGCAAGCGCTTCCGTCCGGTTTCGCTTCCGTTTTCAATTTCCTCACAACCTTCATCTGCTTGAGGTCCACTACGCCGATGGTGTTGTCATGAGCGTTCGAGGTGTAGCACTTCTTGAATAAAGTTATCGAGCGGCGGCCCAGGCTAGGCCGTCGGGATTTTTGCCGACGGGGAGTTCGGCAAGGACTTCGAGCCTGTGGAGGTCGATGGCCACGACTTTGTCTTTGGCGCTGACAGCAACGTAGGCGCGGTCGCCGTCGGGAGGAATGAGGATGCCGGCGGAGCCGCCGCCAAGGTCGAATTTCTTGATTTCCTTGTGAGTGGCGACATCAATCACGACAAGATTGGCGGCGGCAGCTGTACGAGCTTCTGAATTGGGACCTGCGCCGAGGCCGGAGACGAGAACGCGTTTGCCGTCGGGCGTAAATTTGAGGCGATTGGCGTGGTCGACTGAAACCGGAAATGTAAGCGTGGGTTTCTTGATGGCGACGTCAATGACGGTGACGGTGCCATCCTGGGCGTTGGCGGCCCAGATTTCGCGGCCGTCAATCGAAAGGTCAAAACCTTCCGAGCCGCGGCCGCTCGGGACGCTAACGATTTTTGAGTCTTTGCGGGGAGTGCCTTGGGGCTGAGGAGGCGGTGCGCCAGGACCGGGAGCCGCGCCTGGTGGTGGGCCGGGCATTGGCGCGAGAACGCGTTCGATGATGCTGATGGTGCCGGAATTGACGTTGGCGGTGAAGATGCGGTCCTGGGTTTCGTCGGCGATGACCATGTGAGTCCGTTCTTGTCCGATACCCAGGATCCAGTCAATCGAATGGGTTGCAGGATCGTAGCGGCCCACGATTTTGTTGGTTTCGGCGGTGAAATAGAGCTTGTTGCCGGAATAGCACAGGCCGTGAGGCGAGTGCAAAGCTCCGAGCTGAATCGGAGGCAGGGCTTTTTGGGTGGCGATGTCCACGACGGAGATGGTGTTGAGCTCGCTGCCCAAGCCGCCGTAATTCGAGATGTAAGCGAGCTTGCCGTTGGAGGAAACGACGATTTCGTGGGGATCAGGGCCAGCGGGAACGCGGCCAACAATTTTGAAACTGGCGGGATCGACGATCGCGACGGCGTTGTCGGATTTTTCGAGGACCAGAAGAGCTGGCGAAGGAGACTGCGCAGTGGCTCTGATCGCCAAAAGGCTGAGTATGAACGCAATGGCGACTGCGGAGGGCCGAACAGTTGTCGTCGGGGTCACGCTGGATGAAGTCATAGCTTCTCCTCGGGCAGGAAAGACAGGGGAATCTTACTGAAGCCAAGGGGCCTTAGGAAGGGCAGAGTCGGTTAGGCACGGAACGGCACAAAACGAGATTGGATGGCAGCGCATCGAAGAGGGACCATGAAAAAACGAAAAGGGAATTGGGGAAAGACGCCGTGGACGATTGATTTCCGGACAAAGAGAAGCAGGTTGCCGGAGAGAGTGGATGTGGCGATTGTGGGCGGCGGGTTCACTGGACTGACGGCGGCCGCGATGGTGAAGCGGCTGGCTCCGGAAAAGACGGTGCTGCTGCTCGAAGCGGAGCGCGTCGGAAATGGCGCGAGCGGTCGGACCGGCGGAATGGTGTTGGCGGAAACCGCAGCGGGAGATTTGCCGGGGCTGGGAGATGTGTTAAGGGGCTATCGCAGAATTTTGCGAGAGCTGGGCGTGCAAGCGGATTTGGCGTTGCCCGGAGTATGGGAAGTGGCGCGGGGGCCGCGGTCCATGGAAGGAAAGCCAGTGCGTGCGATGAAGCGGTCGGCCATCGAGTGGAACGACTTCGGGACGGTGCGGGCGGTAGCGAAAGTGCCTGGAGGATCGGTAAATCCGGGAAAAGTGGTGGCAGGGCTGGCGCGCGCGGCGGAAAAGGCCGGGGCACAGATTGCGGAGCGAGCCACGGTGGGAAGAATTGAATTTGGCGAGCAGGCGCGGCTGCATGTGCGGAGGTCTGGGAAAAGCAGCGCACGGGGTACTGTGATTTCGGCAGCGCGAGTGTTGCTGGCGACGAACGCGGGCTCTGTGGAATTGGGCGAGAAATTATTTGGCGGGCCAGAGCCGGCTGAGCCGAAGCTGACCTTCGCGCTCGCGACATCGCCTATCGGCAAAAAAAAGATTGCTGCCATCGGATTGGGTTCAGGGCGACCGTTTTACACCGTGGATCTGCCGTATTTGTGGGGCCGGCAAACTTCAGATGGCCGGCTGATTTTTGGGAGCGGGCTGGTGCCCGGGTTCGGCGAGTCCTTGCGGGCAGAATCGCGGAAACAAAAAGCGGCGGAATTTGACGGGGCCAGATTATGGAAAGGACTGGAAAAAGTGAATGTGCGAACGGGAGAGGCGGCACGGCGGCTCGAAAGCCTGAAGAAGCGCGTGAGGGGATTGCATCCGGCGCTGGAGAAAGTCCGGGTGACGCATCGGTGGGGCGGTCCGATTCTGATCACCAAGCAGTTTATGCCAGTGTTCCGGCGGCACCCGAAGAGCGAGCGAGTCGTGGTGGCGGGAGGGTACTCGGGACACGGAGTGGCGCTCAGCGTGTACCTGGGAGCGTGGGCGGCGGAATATCTGCTGGGACGCCGGGAGCTTCCAAACTGGCCGCTGGCTAAAAATTCACCCGCTACCAAATCGCGGTGACGATCGAGTGGGCCGGCGCACTGACCCGCAAAACGCGGCCCCTGTATAGGAGACTGAGCGGAGAATCGACAGCGCCGCTGTTCAGAATTTGCGCCACGATTCCGTGTTCCGGCGATTGAAAAGTCATAACGCGGATGCTGGCTGACCTGCCAACGGTTTGAATGCGCACGGCTCCTGGACGAACGAACTTGCTGAAGTGCGCCAAATAATAGTAGGTGCCAGTGTAAGTAATTTCGTGAGTGGTCTTATTGATGATTACGACGGGGTGCTGGATGTTGGGATCGGGATTGCCGTGCACGGGCGACACAGCCCACGGCCCTCCGGTTTCGTCGAGAATTGCGTTCCAGTAGAGCCACGCGGACGTCCCCGCTTCCAAATCATTGAAAATGATATTGCCCCAGACATCGCCGTCCGCAAATTCATAGATGGGCAGTTTTTTGTTTTTGGGATAGCCCGCTTCATAGGCATAACAGAGTTCATCCATCCAGAAGGGAAGGTCAGAGTATTTCCTTTTGAGGTCAGCGACCTTGTCAAAATGTTTGAAATCGTAACCGTGATACGCCACAACCGAGACAAACTTGCGGACTTCCGGATCGTCGAGGATTATTGGATAACGCTTGTAGGCGACGAGGCGTTCCGGCGCTTCGCTGATCATCATTTTTGTGGGAAGCCCAGATTGCTGCAGAGCGGGGCCGACAAAATCGCGGAGCAGCACGCGGATTTCCGGATATTTTATTTTTGTGTAAACTTCCTCCGGCTCATTGAAAATGCTCAGGTAGTCGATGGCGATGCCACGTTTCTTGTACTCCTCGAGATATTTCACAAAGTATTTGGCGAGTGCCGGATAGTATTTCGGCGGAATGTCCTGATGTTTCTTGACGTCGTAAAGCATCCAGTCGGGCGGGTAATCCATCGGAGCCTGCAACGCGAAGTTGCCGTACTTTCGGGCGCGCAGGATATAGGTTCCGACACCGCTCGGCGCAAAGTCGCGTTCCACGGAGAAATTCTTTAGTTCGACGTCGCCCGGCGTATCGTCATAGGTGAACCACGGTCCGGCGGATTGAAAGTCCGTTCCGGCTAGTGGTGTTTTCATCGCTGTAAAGCCGGCACCCTGCTTTGCGTCAAACAACGAGCGCAAGACTTCTTCCTGCTTCTCGGGCGGAAGAGTGTTCAGCGTCATAAGACCGGCTTCCATGAAGGAAGCGCCGAAACCATCCATTTTCTGAAAACGCACTGAATCGTCGACTGCAAAGATTGCGCCGGTGCCAGGTTTGCCGTCAGTGAAATTCAGCTCCGGCTTGGCGGTCAAGCGGTCGCCCGCTTGTGAGGACACATAAATCTTCGCGGTCTGCGCGACTACAACGATAGGCGCTGCGCCTAAAATCAAGGCAAAGCAAAGTCTGGCCATTCGAATCTCCATCTCTCTCCGATCTAGCGCGGATTGTCCAGCAGCAGCCGCGCATATTGGGGCCCTTTACCGGCGTCCTCATGCTTTACATAGACGTACACATCAACACCCGCATCCATCCATGCGCCGAAACGCTTGCGCCACGCGGCAAGCTCTTTTGATGAATATTCCTCGCGACGCAAGCGAACATACACGAACCCCGCAGTAAGCACATCGGGGGGTGGAAAATCATCGGTTTCTGCCAAACACAACGCCGTCTTGTATTTCCGAAGCAGTTCGTAGGTTTCCTCGGTATACCAAGACGCATGCCGCACCTCGAATGCAAACCGGAAGGCTGTCGGGCGCATCGCCAAAAACTCAGCCAGCACCGCTGCATCAAACTTAAAATTCGGCGGCAACTGCACCAGAATTGGTCCCAGGTGATTGCCCTCCTGCAAAACGCTGGCGACTTCCAAAAAGCGCTTCAGCGTACTTTCGCAATTCCGCAACCGCGCCACGTGTGTAATCTTTTGATTGGCCTTCAATGCAAATTGAAATCCATCGGGCACAGTACTGGCCCAAGTTTGCAGCACACTTTCCTTCGGCATCTGATAGAACGAATAGTTGATCTCCACTGTCGAAAGCTGCGTGGCGTAGAACTTCAGCATTTCTTTGTCGGGCAGCTTCTCCGGATAAAAACTTCCTTTCCACGGTTTGTATGCGTAACCCGAAGTTCCCACGTGCAATGTACCTGTGTCCGGCATGTCCTTCTTCCTCGCGACCTTACTTTCTTGTTTTTCCGCCTTCGACACTCGCGCTCAGCCGCTCCATCACGTCTTCAAGTTTCAGCCGCTTCGTCCAGAAATCCGCCCACAGATCGCCTTTTTCCTCGACCCGGGCGACCATCGATTTGATGTTGAATTTGTCGGCGGCCAAATTCGCTTTTAGCTCCCGCGCTGAGACCGGCGCCGACACCGGTGCCTGTGGGAATGCGCGCGCCACATACGGTGCGGCAAGGGGCTTCCCTGTCGCGTTCTGGTGTACATCAATCAAGACGCGCCCCTTCGGCCGTTTGGCCACCATGCGCTCATGGGTAACCAGATTGGGATGCTCCGCGGAGACCATTCGGGCCACTACTTCGGCAAATGTGCGCAACTGCGTGTAGGAGTACACCGGCTCCACGGGAATATAAAGGTGGAATCCTGTCGCGCCGGAAGTCTTCAAGAATGCCGTAACACCGATCTCCTCCAGTTTCTTGTTCAGCGCTCGCGCGATGGTCAGCACCACCAGAAAATCGGTTTCATCCGACGGATCGAGGTCAAAGAAAAAATAATCCGGGTGCTCGAGATTATCCACCCGGCTGCTCCACGGATTGTGATCAATGCAGCCCAAGCTGGTCAGGAATAGCAAGGAAGCCAAATCGTTCGCGACGACATAATGGATGTCCTCGCCTTTGTCCTCCGAGCCGATCGCTACGGTTTCGAGCCAATCCGGAATTCCTTCGCGAACGTCCTTCTGAAAAAATGATTGCCCCTTGATTCCGTCCGGATAACGACGCAGCACCAGGGGACGATTGCGCAAGAACGGCAGAATGTAGCCGGCCATGCGGTAGTAGTAAGCCAGCAGCTCGCGTTTGGTATACCCGGACTCCGGCCAATATACTTTGTTCAGATTCGACCAGCGCATCCGCTTGCCGTCGATTTCCACGACAGCGCTCTCGGCCTTGCCCTTGAAGAGCTCCGTTTCGATTTGTGACTGTGCGGTCAAGACTTTTCCGACCACCTCCGGCGCGCGGACAATGGTCGGATTCGCGGCGACGGTCGGTGGCTTGGCCTCTGCGACGGGTGCCGCTTCCGTCTCCCACCGCAATTCTTCGGCCCGTGCGTCATTTCGCAATCCGAGGAACACCGGATGCCGCAAACGCTTCTCCGGAGTCCATTCCGAGTATTTCACGCGCGCCACCAGTTCCGGTCTTGCCCAGTGTTCGGGCTCGTTTGTTTCAGGGACTTTGTCGAACGTGCAGGCCGTCGTTTCCCGTTCCTGCAGCATTTTACCGATCGCTTCTTGTGACTTTGCGTCGAAGCCCGTTCCCACATGGCCGATGAACCGCAGTTTTTTCCCCTGGTACAAGCCCAGTAGCAGCGCGCCTAATCGCAGTCCCGGAGAGCGAGGCTCCGTCCATCCGCCAATGACTGCATCGATCGTAGTGGTCTGCTTGATTTTCACCCACGAATTGCTGCGCCCTTCGCCATACAAGCTGTCCACGCGTTTCCCAATAATCCCTTCCAGCCCGTTTGCACCGGCGAGTTCGTATAGCTCCTTGCCTTGCTCCAGCTGATGGTCGGAAAAGCGCACGTGGTCGGCAGGATGTAGCAATCGTCGCAAAAACTCTTTCCGTTGCAGCAGGGGCACCTGCCGCAGATCGTAGCCGTCGCAATACAGCAGGTCGAACACGTAGTAGGTAGCGGGCACCTGGGTTACCAGCGTCGGCGCCGGAGCGCGTACGTGCATCCGCTGTTGCAGCCGCGCGAAGCCACTGTGGCCTTTTTCATCCAGCGCCACGATTTCGCCGTCCAGAATGGCTTCCCGCGCGCTGAAGGCCTTTGGCATTTCCGCCAGCTCGGGATATTGCTTGGTTACGTCAATTCCGTTGCGCGAGGTCAGTTTGATTGCCCCGTTTTCGATTCTTGCCAGGGTTCGTACGCCATCCCACTTGATCTCAAACAGCCAGTTCGGATCGGAAAACGGGCGGTCCACCGTGGTTGCCAGCATTAACCCGGTTTTCGCCGGCAAAGCCATTTTCCGCGTGCCTTCCAACTCCTGGGGAGTCAGTGCGCTCGGCTCGCGACTAGGCGGCACCTCCTCGGCGATTTCCTCAATGGTGCGCCCGGTCAGCACCGACCCGTCGTGCGCATCCACATCCCACGCAGGATCGACGTCCACGTCCTTGTGCTTGATCATCAGCCATTCGTTCTTTTTCTCGCCGTGCTTCAGCTTGACCAGCACAAAGCTTCCGCGCAACTTTTCCCCATTTAAGTGAAACTTGATTTCTCCATGCTCGATCTGCGTCAAGGCGTCCGCATCGCCGATCGGGCTGAACGTGCCGCGGTCCCACACCATCACCGTGCCCGCGCCGTAATTCCCCTCGGGGATTTTTCCTTCGAAGCCGGCGTAGTCCAGCGGGTGGTCCTCGGTCTGCACGGCCAGCCGCTTGTCGTCCGGATTCAACGACGGCCCCTTCGGCACTGCCCACGATTTCAGCGTCCCGTCCACGGCCAGCCGGAAGTCATAGTGCAACCGTGTTGCTGAATGCTTCTGCACCACAAAACTGTCTCCGTGCTCCAACGAAGCCGGTCGCGCCTTAAGCGATGCTTTCCATCGTGCGTCCTCTTCCCCAGACGATTGCGCGCCACCCAGGATCCGCTGCCTTGGTCGATGCTTGTCCTTTACGATTGGCTGCGGCTCATCGCCGGACGGCTCCGGAGTCCGGTCAAACTTTCGCTTTTTGCGATATTCCTCGAGCTTCACCATGCGCGCATTCTACCTCACCCATTTCGATCCTTCGTAGCAGGGTAGTTCTGGTACCAGGCCAGTCGCTTTGCTTCACATTTGGTTACTTCAAGGTCCAATTTTCTTGATTCCTCGGTAGTTGCTGACTAGGCTTGTAGTTCCTGGGGAATCTTGGGCATTTCGAGCAAGGAGCAGCGTCATGGCTTCGACAGTTTGGAAGGGCCACCTAACCTTTGGGCTCATTTCCATCCCAATTCGTCTTTTTTCCGCCGCCCGCGGCGAACGTATCAGCTTCAACCAACTCCACTCGGTTTGTCATTCGCGGGTGAAGCAGCCGCTGTTTTGCCCGACTTGCAACCGCATGGTAGAGCGCTCAGAGATTGTGAAGGGCTACGAATACGAAAAAGACCAGTACGTCCTGTTTAGCGAAGAAGAGCTGGACAAGATCGAGCCCGTCTCCGCTCACACGATGGAAATTCTCGAATTTGTGCGCGCTGATGAGGTGGACCCGCTCTATCTGGATGCTTCCTATTATGTGAATCCTGAAGAAGCCGGCCTCAAGGCTTACCAACTCTTGATGAAAGCCATGACCGACTCCGGCTACGCCGCCATTGCGAAGCTCACCATGCACCAGCGCGAGCACATCGTGATTATTCGCCCGGGCAGCAAGGGCCTGACGCTTCACACTATGTACTACACCAACGAAGTCCGCGAAGCCGAGGCCCTGCCTTCCGGAAAAGTCGAACTCAAAGAAGCTGAAAAAAAGCTCGCGCAACAACTCATCGAGAGCCTCGCCGCGCCCTTTGAGCCGGTCAAATATCATGACGAATATCAGGCCAACGTGCGCGCCATGATTGATGCCAAACTGAAAGGCCAGGAGATTACCGCCGTCGCCCAGCCGCAGCTCGCTCCCGTCATTGATTTGATGGAAGCCCTGAAAAAGAGCATTGCGGAAAAGCAAACAACCGCGCAAGCTACGGCTACGAAGAAACCACCGGCCCGCGCGGTGCCGCAACTGGTACCGGCGCAGAAGAAAACCAAGAAGCAGCAAGCGGGTTAAAATAATCGTTCCATGGGAACGACCGACCGATTCAGCCGCGGAGAAGTGCAGCGCATCCTGGATGTGACGGAAAAGCAGCTCGACTATTGGGAGCGCTTGCAGATCGTCTCGCCCAAAAAAGGCCGCGGCGAAAAATTCTACGACTTCCGCGATTTGATCGGCTTGCGCACCGCCAAGCAGCTCATCGCCGCCGGAGTTCCGGCCAACCGTCTTCGCCGCTCGCTGGATGCCCTGCAGCAAAAACTCTCGCAGATCAAGTCGCCGCTCGCGGAATTGCGCGTCGTTTCCGACGGCCGCGACATTGTGGTTGAGCGCGACGGCACCCGCCTCGAACCTCTCTCCGGACAGTTTGTCCTGAATTTCGAGACGCGCGAGCTCGACGCCAAGGTTCACATCATGCCGGAACGCTCGGCTGACGAATGGCTCGCGGTGGCCCGCACGTATGAGGCCGATCGCCAAACCTGGAACGACGCGCTTTATGCGTACGAGCAGGTCTTACGAAAGGATCCTCGCCGTGTGGAAGCGGTGATTAATTCCGGAACGCTGCACTATGAACAGGGCGATCTGGCCGCGGCCGCGGAATGCTTCCTCAAAGCCGTCGAACTGCAGCCGACTGACGCGCTGGCGCAGTTCAATCTCGGCAGCGTCCTCGATGAATCCGGCCGCCTGGAAGACGCACGCCACCATTTGCGCCAGGCGGTTTCCCTGAATCCAGAGTATTCCGACGCGCACTACAATCTGGCTTTCGTTTGTGAAAAACTCGGCGCATTCGACGAAGCCCGCCGCCACTGGCGTCGCTACGTTGAGCTCGATCCCACCAGCCCCTGGTGCGAATACGCGCGCCAGCGTTTGGGACAAAATTCGGCCCACGCCTAAGCAACAATTTAAATGGCGGGTTTTCTCGCAGCTCGCACACTTTCGCCGACGGCCCGGCAGGTGTTCACTACTTCATGCTTCCGGCCTTCGCGTAATGCGGCGGCATCGATCAGATCGCTGCCCATGCCGACGGCAAAAGCTCCTGCCGCAAAAAACTCCGCTAGGTTGGCGGGGTTCACACCGCCCGTTGGGATGAAGTGAAGGCCTGGAAACGGTCCACGCAGGGCTTTGATGTATTTCGCTCCGCCCACGCTGCCACACGGAAAAATCTTGATGGCCTTCGCTCCAGCTTCGGATGCTGCCATGACTTCGGTGGCAGTTAGCGCGCCCGGAATCGCGAGGATTCCCAAGGCCCGCCCCACCTCCAGCACGGGCACGGAGAGTCCGGGGCTCACGAGAAAGCTCGCGCCGGCATCCAGGCATTCGCGCGCCTGACGGGCATCGCAAACGGTGCCCGCGCCAACGAGTACGCGGTCGCCGCAACGCGCCGCTACCAGTCGAATCGCGGAGACAGCATTCGGCACCGTCATGGTGATTTCGACGATCGGAATTCCACCGGCTTCGATGGCTTCGACCGCGTCCAGTGCGTGTTGGGAACTGCTCGCACGGACAACCGGAACGATGCCAATTTCGCCGATTCTATTCAGGATTTGTTCAGGGGTCATAGTGGTTCGCGGCAATTGTCAGAAATTGGTGCGGGAAACTCAGCGGGCGATGCGAGCGGAGTGTCCTCTCATCAGGTTTTGTACGTCCTGCAACGTCGCCATGGATGTGTCACCCGGAGTGGTCATGGCTAACGCACCGTGCGCCGCTCCACACTCGAGCGACCATTGGACATCCTGGCCGGCAAGAAGTCCATACAGCAAACCGGAGGCGAAGGAATCGCCGCCACCGACGCGATCGTAGATCTCCAAATCTTTCCTAACGGCTACTTCGTAAAACTTGCCCTCAGCGTCGCAGGCGATTGCCCCCCAATCATTTCGCGTCGCGGTGTGCGCGGTACGCAAGGTTATGGCAACCAGCGAAACGTTGGGAAATTCCCGCCGGACGGCATCCATCATCACGCGGAAGCCGGTGATGTCGAGCTTGCTCAGATTCTCGTCCACGCCGGGAACCGTAAATCCGAGCGCTACGGAAAAATCTTCCTCATTGCCGATCAGGATGTCCACCAGTGAAGCGAGCCCGCGGTTCACTTCCTGCGCTTTGGATTTTCCGCCGATGGATTGCCAAAGGGATGGGCGATAATTCAGATCGTACGAAACTCCGGTGCCAGTGGCCTTTGCTGCCTGCATCGCTTCTCGCGCCACCAGCGGTGCCGTTTCCGAGAGCGCACAATAAATTCCCCCCGTGTGGAACCAGCGGGCACCTTGGCGAGCGAAGATCCCGTTCCAATCCACTTCGCCATGCTTTAGCTGTGAAACCGCAGTATGGCCGCGGTCGGAACATCCAGCGGCCGCGCGAACTCCGAACCCGCGTTCCGTAAAATTCAGGCCGTTGCGGACGCTTCGGCCAACTCCGTCATACTTTACCCACTTCACATGATCCAGATCGACCCCGCCTTGTAACATCAGGTCTTCGACCAGGCGGCCTACCGGGTTGTCGGCGAGCGCGGTCACCACAGCCGCCCGCATCCCGAACGTCTTGCGCAGTCCACGCGCCACATTATATTCGCC
>AR_comb_assmDRAFT_10044667_pt1 | contig 15240 bp, 16 predicted proteins | sample ArasoioldDNA_FD_10543 | JGI IMG/M metagenome (IMG submission 10543) | reverse complement strand
ATGCAAATCGACAAGCTCAAGCGGCTCAAGGCGGAGCGCGACCCGACGGCCTTGCAGGAGGCGCTTGACGCGCTCACCCGTGCCGCCGACCGGGGCAATGGCAATCTTCTGGCGCTCGCCATTGACGCGGCCCGCGCCAAAGCCACCGTCGGCGAGATCTCATCGGCGCTCGAGAAAGTCTTTGGCCGTCACCGTGCCGAGATCAAGGCAATTACCGGGGTTTACAAACGGGAGGTCGGCATGACCGAAGCCGTCGAGCGTGTCCGTAAAGCCGTTGAGGCCTTCGAGGCCGCCGAGGGTCGTCGCCCGCGCTTGCTGGTTGCCAAGATCGGCCAGGATGGTCATGACCGCGGCCAAAAAGTAATTGCATCTGCGTTTGCAGACCTCGGCTTCGACGTCGATATCGGGCCACTGTTTGCGACGCCCGCGGAAGCCGCGCGTCAGGCGGTGGAAAACGACGTCCATATCCTTGGCGTCTCCTCGCTTGCCGCCGCCCACCTCACGCTGGTTCCCGAGCTGAAAGCAGAACTCGCCAAACAAGGTCGCGATGACATCATGATAGTGGTCGGCGGGGTTGTGCCACCCCAGGACTATGAAACACTGATGAAAGCTGGCGCCGAGGCGATTTTCCCGCCCGGCACGGTGATCGCGGAGGCAGCCGAAAAACTGCTCAAGACCCTCAACAAACGGCTTGGGCACGACAAAGAGGCCGCAGAGTGAGCCGATCGATAGTCCGCGCAGCGGCCGCGGCACTTTGCGCGCTTTCGCTGTCAGGTTGCGTCGACTCCGTTGGTCCGATCTTGTCGGATGCACAGCCGCTCATGGGCGAGCGCGTCCGGCTTCAGTTCTACACCTTGCGCAAAGGTTTCGCGGAGGAGCCGGAACAGGCGAGCTACAAGTGGGACCGCGGGCGCTATGTTCATACCGGCGGCGGCTTGCGCGATGTCAGGGCATTCTCTGTCCATCAGTTCGAGGACAATAGCTTTATTATCCAGAGTATTGCGGTAAAGCGGCCGCGCATCATCGAATATGCGGTCGGATTCAAGTTGACGGAAGGGATCTTTCAGGCAATCGGGATCGACGAGGACGACGCTGACGTCACAACACGGTCCACGCATTGCAAGAAGACCGACGATTCCAGCTGCCGCATCGAGACGCGTGAGCAGCTGTTTGCATTTGCGCGCGCGACGGCGGCGCGACGGAAGGGCGAAGGCGGTCTGGTAATCCGCCTGGCGGATGGCGCGCAAAAATCGCCACGTCAGCGCTAAGATCGCCGGTCGGGGAGATTTGATGGCCTCACGTAACATGCCGTCCGCAGAACTCGTTGGCGGTATCCGCGCCGGCGACCGCGCGACGTTGGCGCGCGCTATTACGCTGATTGAGAGCAAACGCGCGGATCATCGCAAGACCGCCCACCATCTGGTGCAGGAGCTGCTTCCGCTGACCGGCAAGGCGGTCCGCCTCGGCATTACCGGCGCGCCCGGCGCTGGAAAGTCCACCACCATCGACGTGCTCGGCACTTATCTTACCGGCAAGGGCCACAAGGTGGCGGTGCTGGCCGTCGACCCCTCCTCGACGCGGACTGGTGGCTCGATCCTCGGCGACAAGACACGCATGGCGGAGCTTGCAAGCGATGCAAATGCTTTTGTGCGCCCCTCACCCTCCTCCGGCACGCTTGGCGGCGTCGCTGCGAAAACACGGGAGACCATGCTGGTCTGCGAGGCAGCCGGCTACGATGTGGTGATGGTGGAGACCGTCGGCATCGGACAATCGGAAACCGCGGTCGCCGATATGACCGATTTTTTCCTGGTACTGATGCTGCCGGGCGCCGGCGACGAACTGCAAGGTCTCAAAAAGGGCATCGTCGAATTGGCCGACATGATCGCCATCAACAAGGCGGATGGCGACAATATCGAGCGGGCCAAGTTTGCTGCGGCCGAGTATCGCGCCGCGCTGAATATTCTGACCCCGAAATCCGCGACCTGGTCTCCACCGGTCGTTACTTACTCGGCCCTTACACGTAGCGGCATTCCCGAGCTGTGGGGGCAGGTCCTCGCCCACAAGGACAAAATGACCGCATCCGGCGAACTTCTCGCGCGAAGGCGCGACCAGCAGGTAAAGTGGATGTGGAGCATGCTTGAAGAGCGGCTGACCGCACGGCTGCGGAGCGATGCCTCGGTACGCACCAAACTGCGCCAGGCCGAGGCCGCAGTCGCTGCCGGGAAACTGGCACCAATGCTCGCGGTTGAAGATCTCGCCAAGCTTCTAGGGGTCTAGATGCCGGTTACCGTGCTCGTCACCGGGTTCGGTCCCTTTCCCGGTGCACCCTTCAATCCCACCGAACGTCTGGTCACCCGGCTTGCGCGGCTGCGTCGTCCGGCCACTGCCGACGCAAAAATCGTGTCGCACATTTTTACGACGAGTTATGCCGCTGTGGATGAAGAGCTGCCGAAGCTGATTGCCAAACACAGACCTGACGCGCTGTTAATGTTCGGTCTTGCAACGCGGACAAAAACGCTGCGCGTCGAAACGCGTGCGCGCAACAGCGTCTTGCTGATCCCCGATGCGACCGGAAAGACCGCGCGACGCACCGTTATTCGCATGGGAGCGCCAGCTTCTTGCGGCTTGCCGGGCCCGACACAAAAATTGCTTGGCGTGTTGCGCGGCGCTCAGGTGCCGGTCCGGCCGTCGCGCGACGCGGGCCGCTATCTCTGTAACTACCTCTGCTGGCAGGCGGCTGAGGCAACGCGCAAGAAACGGCCGCGTCTTGCTGCATTTATCCACGTGCCGCAAGTGCGGCGCGGAGCAAGGCCAAAGCGACGCGACAAGGCGCAGTTGAGCATAGATGACCTGATCCGAGCGGGTGCCTGCGCCATGGCGACCATCGTTGCCGAAGCACGGCGTTAACCTCCAAAGCGCATCATAGGCCTCATGCCGATCGATCGCCGCCAACTGCTGGTCGGATCTCTGACGAGCGCCGCCGCATTCGTTACTCCGCTCTCGGCCTATGGTCTTGACGCCGCACAATTCGGAGTACGGACTGGCCCGACTGATCAGAGTCGCGCCTTGCAGCGCGCAATCGATCAAGCAACGGCGACCCGCGCGCCGCTGGTGTTGGCCCCAGGCACTTACCGCGCAGGCGATCTGAGACTAACGGCAGGCGCCCATATTCTTGGTGTTCGCGGAGCCACCCGCATCAGCTGGAGCGGAGGTCCTTCGCTCTTCACCGCCGATAGCGCGGACAACATAACTCTCACAGGACTTGCGCTGGACGGCGGCGGCCAGCCACTGCCTCAGGGTCGCGGCCTAGTTCATTTCACTTCATCAAAAACGGTCCGGATTGCCGATTGCAGTATCGAGCGCGCCGGCGGCAATGCCATTGTACTCGAACGCTGCAACGGTCAGGCCAGCGGCAACGTCATCGATAGCGCAGCCGACAATGCAGTTTATTGCAATGACAGCACCGGCCTTGTCATAGCGTCAAACACGATCCGCAACAGTGGCAATGGCGGCATCCGTGTCTGGCAAGGCGCCAAGCGTCACGATGGCAGCCTTATTGCCGACAACACCATCGAGGACACCGATGCACGCTCCGGCGGCACCGGCGAGAATGGAAATGCCATCAACGTTTATCGCGCCGCCAACGTCATCGTACGCAACAATACGATCCGCAGGGCGGCCTTCTCTGCCGTTCGTGGCAACGCAGCCTCCAACATTCAGATTATCGGCAACAACTGCGCCGAGTTGAACGAAACTGCGATGTATGCCGAATTCGGTTTTGAGGGCGCAATCGTGGCCAACAATGTCATCGAGGCAGCAGAGAACGGCATCGCCATCACGAATTTCGACAATAGCGGGCGGCTCGCCGCCGTGCACGGAAATTTGCTGCGCAATTTCGGCCCGAGACGATCCGGTAGCGCGCCCGAAGGCGCCGGCATCGGAATTGCTGTGGAAGCAGACACCGCGGTGACGGGCAACGTGGTCGAAAATGCGCCCACGGCGGGTATTCGCGCCGGTTGGGGTCCTTACCTCCGCAACGTTGCGGTCGGCAGCAATGTTGTTCGCAATGCCGGTTACGGCATTGCGGTGTCCGTCGCGAGCGGGGCCGGCGACGTGGCCATAGCGGGTAATGTGATCGACGGTGCAAAGCTCGGCGCCATCGTTGGCATGGAATGGGCCAGGGCGGTGACCGGCGATCTTACCAAGGAGAGCTCTGATCGCTTTCCGCAGCTGACCATTTCCGGAAATCGCGCCCATTAACCGCCACGTTTGGGCCCGAATAGCGCTATAGTCGCATTACCATGTCGACCATCCGTAACCTCCGCCGCTCTGCCGCTGTCATGCTTGCTGTTCTGATTATTTTCTTTCTTCCGATCCTGGCCCGCACGGTTTTCTATGCCATGGACAACGGACCACGCTCGTGGCGCGATGCTGACTGGTCGAGCACCGGAATGCTTCCGGCCGCCGCCGATTCTACACCCGCTCGCGTCATCATTTTCACCGGCAAGGCCGGCGCCTGGAAGGGCATTTTCTCGGTGCACAGCTGGGTGGTTCTCAAGCGCGCAAACGAAAAACGCTGGACACGCTATGATGTCGTTGGCTGGGGCGAGCCAGTGCGTCGCAATAATTGGCCGGTGGATGGACTTTGGTATGGCAACGCGCCGGTCATGCTCGCTGATGTCACTGGACCGGACGCTGAAAAGCTTATTCCGCGTGTCGAAAAGGCCGTCTCCGCTTACAACTATGCGCAGGCTGGCGACTACCGGATCTGGCCGGGGCCAAACAGCAATAGTTTCGTTGCGGCAATCCTTCGTGCGGTGCCTGAGCTTGGCGTGGTTCTGCCATCGAACGCAGTTGGACGCGATTTTCGCTACGGGTTTTATGCCGGATTGACCGACAGCGGCACCGGTGTCGAGCTCAATCTGAACGGCATTGCCGCTATCAAATTGGGCTGGGTCGAGGGCGTGGAGTTGAACCTGCTGGGCCTGGTCGCCGGGCTCGACCTCCGGCATCCCGGAATCAAATTGCCAGGGTTCGGCCGCATTGGTGTCGAATCTCCTGTGACAACCGCTCTCGCGCGCTGACGCCGTCTCACAGCGAATTGTCCGACGATTGGAAGACGCGGGGTGACGCCGGCCGAGGCTTTGTGCGAAATTGCCGACGCAATCGAGGCCGCCGATGCACGACACGCTTCCCCTGCTCGAAAAGATCGCGTTCCCGGCGATCCGGCGCGGTAAGCTGGAAACGTTGCAGGTCAATGTCGGCTATCGTTGCAACCAGTCGTGTTTCCATTGCCACGTCAACGCCGGACCCAACCGCACCGAGGAGATGACCGGCGATATCGCTGACCTTGTGCTGGAGTTTGTCCGCCGCCGAAGAATAGCGACGCTGGACATCACCGGTGGCGCGCCCGAACTCAACCAGAATTTCCGCAGACTCGTGCGCGAGGCGCGCAAGCTCGGTGTCAAGGTCATGGACCGCTGCAATCTCACGATCCTCGAACAGCCGGGCCAGGAAGATCTCGCAGAATTTCTGGCGAATGAAGGCGTTGAAATCGTTGCGTCCATGCCGTGCTATCTGCAATCCAATGTCGACGCGCAACGCGGCGAAGGTGTTTTCGACGGCTCGATCCGCGGCCTCATGCGCCTCAATGCTCGCGGCTATGGTCGCGATCCTAACCTCGTGCTCAATCTCGTTTACAATCCACAAGGGCCGTCGTTGCCGCCGGCGCAAGCTTCTCTCGAATCCGACTACAAACGCGTGCTCGGCGAGCAATATGGCCTCACCTTCAATAAGCTATTCGTGCTCGCGAACATGCCGATTCAGCGCTTCGGCGCTACGCTGATCACCAAAGGCGAATTCGACGCCTATCTCGGTTTGCTGCAAGACGCCCATCTCGATGCCAATCTTGATGGCGTAATGTGCCGCGGCCTGATTTCCGTCGATTGGCGCGGCTACATTTACGACTGCGACTTCAACCAGATGCTCGACCTGCCGATAGCGCTCGGTAAGCGCAAACGCGCGCATCTGGCCGATTTGCTCCATGAACCGATTGAGGGCCATCCAATTCGCGTTGCAGGCCATTGCTACGGTTGCACGGCTGGACAGGGCTCGAGCTGTGGCGGCGCTCTGAAAGAGGCGGCGGAATGAGAGGTCGGGTGCTATCGATTGTCATGCCCGTGCTGGACGAAGCCGCCGTCATTCAAGCGACGTTAATGGCGCTCTCGCCCTTTCATGCACGCGGCGTGGAATTGATCGTTGTAGACGGCGAAAGCAACGACAAGACAATCACGCTCGCCGAGCCCCTCGCCGACCGCGTACTCAGCGCGCCGCGCGGCCGTGCGGCACAGATGAATTGCGGAGCCGCCGCCGCTCGCGGCAATGTTCTGCTTTTCCTCCATGCCGACACCCGCTTGCCTGACGATGCCGACGCTTTGATACGCGATGGTCTTGCGCAATCCGGTCGCGCCTGGGGCCGTTTCGACGTGCGATTTAATGCCGGCGGATTGTTCTCCTTGATTGCCGCGCTGATGAACTTGCGCTCACGATTGACCGGCATCTCGACCGGCGATCAGGCAATGTTCGTTACGCGGGCGGCGTTTGAATCGGCTGGCGGCTTTCCACCAATCGCTTTAATGGAGGACATCGCGTTGTCGGCGCGGCTAAAGCGCATCAGCCGTCCGCTTTGTCTGCGCGCCTGTGTCACCACCTCTGCCCGCCGCTGGCGAACGCACGGCGTCTTGCGCACTGTTTTTCTCATGTGGCGGCTGCGTCTGGCGTATTTTCTCGGCATCGATCCGGCGCGGCTCGCACGACGCTATGGCTATGCCCCCGCCGAGCGATAGCGCGGTGTCCATCGCGATCCTGGCGAAAGCCCCCGTTCCAGGATTCGCAAAAACGCGACTCATTCCCGCTATCGGAGCGCACGCCGCGGCTGTTCTGCAGGAGCGCCTGACAGAGCGGGCCGTCGCGACCGCAATCACTGCCGATGTTGGCCCCGTCACCCTGTGGTGCGCACCCGATGCCACGCACAGCACGTTCGTCAAGCTCGTGACCAGCAAGCGCATTACCCTCAAGCCCCAGCCGCAAGGCGACCTTGGCGCTCGTATGTTCTCCGCTACCGCAGCACGCAATGGCCCGGTGCTGGTGATCGGTACGGACTGCCCTGCCCTGACCGATATGCATCTTCGCGGCGCCGCCAACGCGCTGCGCGACGGCATGGATGTCATTCTCATTCCCGCCGAGGACGGCGGCTTCGTCCTGATCGGCACGCGCTCGGCGCAGCCCGCGCTGTTCACCGATATCGCTTGGGGCACTGACACTGTGATGGCACAAATGCGCGCGCGCATCCTTGGCCTACGGCTTGGCCTCGCGGAACGGGCACCGCTGTGGGATGTCGACACCGAAGCCGACCTGGCGCGCCTCGAAAGCGAATATCCTGAACTCAAGCTCTAATTATTGCAGCCGTATCATGATCAAGCCGCAGACAATCAGACAGGCGGCGACGATGCGCACGGCGCGCAGTGGTTCTTTCAGAACGGTGACCGCAATGACGGCGCCAAATAATACGCTGGTTTCCCGCAAAGTCGCCACGATCGCGATGGGTGCGGCGGTCATCGCCCAAATTGCGATTCCGTAGGAAAGGACTTGCAAAGCGCCGCCAGCAAAACCGCGCCGCCAATAGCTTTGCATGGCGGGGATCACGTCCGGCCCATCGCGATAAAGCGCATAAGGCACCATCACGACCGAAATGCCGATAAACAGCCAGGCTGAATAGGCATTCGCACTGCCGGAATGCCGTGCGCCGATGCCATCGACCACCGAATACGCACAGATGGTGAGCGCGGTAAACAGCGCAAAGCCGACAGCACGGCGATCAATCCGGGCGAGGTCGCGCCCTCCGCGCGCCGACAGCAGCAGCACACCCGCGACAAGTGCAGCTATCCCGATCCATCCGATCAAACTCAAATACTCGCCGACGAAAAACGTGGCCACCGCAGCGGTCATCAGCGGCGCCGATCCGCGCGCGATTGGGTAGACCTGACCGAGATCGCCGGTGCGATAGCTTTCAATCAGAGAGGCGAAATACACGAGATGGATGGCAACCGATGCGATCAGCCAGGGCCACGCGGCCGAGGCAGGAAGGCCCACGAATGGTGCCAACACAAGGGCGACAACACCGGACCCGATCGAAATCAAGGTTGTGGTAGAGAGCGGATCGAGGCCTACCTTGATCAACGCGTTCCAGCCGGCGTGACAGGCCGCGGCAAATAAAACAGCGAGGAAAACGACGTTGTCCATGCCCGGCGTTCAGATCACGCCTTCGCCGCGGCCGGCGCCCAGAGTTTCGGGCCCGCGCGCTGGTATTGCGGAGGCCGCGGCACTTCGGCGCCAAGCACCTTGGCCGCATGCCAACCCCAATGCGGATCATCGAGGAAACAGCGCGCCATCGAAACCATGTCGACCTGACCTTTGGCCACAATGTCTTCGGCGTGCTCGGGCTTCACGATAAGACCAACGGTTCGGGTGGCGATCCCTGCCTCTTTTTTTACGCGCGCCGCAATCGGCACGTTATAGCCCGGCTCGGTGGGATTACGAATGTCGGCGGCAACGCCGCCCGACGAGATGCAAATGAAATCGAGCCCCTCACCCTTCAGCGCCGTGGCAATCGCTACGGCATCGTCGGGCGTCAGGCCGCCTTCGCGCCAGTCGCTTCCGGTGATCCGCGCTCCCAAGGGTATTGTCTTCGGCACCACAGCGCGGACAGCACGCGCAATCGACAAAGGAAAACGCAGCCGATTTTCAAGCGGCCCGCCATACTGGTCGGTGCGCTTGTTGGAGATCGGCGACATAAAACCGTGCGCGAGATAGCCATGGGCCATATGCAGCTCAATCTCGTCAAAACCGATGCGCAGGGAGCGTTGTACCGCCGTTACAAAGGCGGTACGCACGCGCTCCATGTCGGCCTCGGTCACTTCGCGCGGGGTGTTCCAGCCCTCGCCGAATGGAATCGGCGAGGCCGCAATGGTCGGCCACGGATCCACTTCGGGTTTCAATGGACCGGCCCCTTCCCAAGGACGTTGCGCCGAGCCCTTGCGGCCGGAATGGGCAATCTGAATGCCGAACTTGGCGCTGCCCATGCGCCGCGCCTGCGCAATCACGCGCGCGAGCGCCGCTTCATTATCATCCGAATAAAGGCCTAGGCAGCCGTGTGTGATGCGCCCATGCCGCTCGACGTGAGTTGCTTCCACGATCACCAGCGAGGCGCCGGAATGCGCCATCATCCCAAGGTGCATGAGGTGCCAATCGTTGGCGCAACCATCGTCGGCCGAGTACTGGCACATCGGCGAGACGACAATGCGGTTGGCGAGTTCAAGGCCGGCCAAGCGAATGGGCGTGAACAAGGTACTGGACATGAGGGTGGTTCGACTCTTGGGCTGGGATGCGACGATCTATTGTCGCTGAATGGATTTCAGATAGGCGATGATGGCACCGACATCAGGGGCGTCAAACTTGAATTCCGGCATATCAGGGTGACCGGACATGATCCCCTCTCCCAGGGCCTCCTCCAGCGATTCAATCGGGTAGCGCTGCCCGAGAGTGCGGAAAGGCGGCGCCTTTTTTTGAGGGCTCTCCCCGCTGACGCCCACCGCATGGCACGACCCACAGCTGCGCGTGAGCAGCTCTTCGCCCCGCTTGCGATCCTGGGCGACTGCGCTCTCTAGCTGCATCATGAATGCTACAGCCGCGGCCGCTAACAGCGTGGAGCTTAGGCCGCTGGACGCACGTCGTCTGCGTTGGGGTCGCGCGCTGGCCGCACGGTGGCGAGCGTGCTCCAGAGCATAACCGCACGCTCGGCGTCGCGCAGATATAGCGCGTATAATTCCTCTGTGTAATAGCGTTTCCATCGGCCGCTGCGTTCGAGCTCGCGAATGTAGGCAAGCCGCCGCTGCGCCAGGGCGTGCCATTTTTCCGCAATCTTATCGAAACGCACTCCGATTTGCATGGCTGCCATTGAGTGCCCCCCGGCACGTGCCAAACCGGCAATCGATCGACGCACACGGCATCGGCGACAACCGAAAATTGCACAGAAACAACGGCATACAGGTGAAGCTCGCCGTGTACGCTGATTCGTCAACGTTTCAAAGAGGCGGGGTTACGCTCACAACCGAATGCGCAGCTTATTGGCAATTTCGCCGACAACGCCGCGCCGGAATAACAGCACACAGGCCACGAAAATCACGCCCTGGATAACCAAGACCCATTCGCCGATCGGCGCAAGCTTGAACTGCATCACCAGGATAACAAAGGCGCCGACCACCGGACCGAAAATGGTGCCCAGACCGCCGACAAGCGTCATCAGCACCACCTCGCCGGACATTGGCCAGTTGACGTCGGTTAAGGAGGCGAGTTGCAGCACAATCGCCTTGGTCGCGCCGGCAACGCCAGCGAGCGTCGCCGACAGGACGAAGGCCATTAGTTTGTAGCGATCGGTCTTGTAGCCCAGTGAAATCGCCCGCGACTCGTTTTCGCGGATCGCCTTGAGCACTTCGCCAAATGGCGAATGGATAATGCGGTGTATGAAACCGAAGCCGGCAAGAAAGATGGCCAGCACCACAACGTACATTACCATATCATTTTTGAGATCGATCAGGCCAAAGAGATGACCGCGCGGGACGGCCTGAATGCCGTCTTCACCGCCGGTGAATTTGGCTTGCAGCGCGAAGAAAAACATCATCTGCGCCAACGCCAACGTGATCATCGAGAAGTAAATGCCCTGCCGCCTGATCGCCAGGGATCCGGCGACGAGACCGCAGACCGCAGCGGTTGCCGTGCCGGTCAGAATTGCGAGCTCCGGCGTCAGACCCCAGCTCTTGGCGGCATAGGCGGACAGATAGCTCGCCCAGCCGAAATAGAGCGCATGCCCGAACGACAGGAGGCCGACGTATCCGATCAACAGGTTGAAGGCGCAAGCAAAGAGCGCAAAGCACATCGCCTGCATCAGGAACAGCGGATAGGTGACGAACGGCGCTATCACCAACGCGGCGACCATGATGAGGAAGCCGATAGTCTCGCTTTGGGTGCGCAAGGCGGATGGCTTACCGGCGGCGAGCGGATCGACTACGCGTTCCATCACGCTCTCCGTCCAAACAAGCCGGCGGGACGCACCAGCAGCACGATGGCCATGATCACGAAAATGACCGTGTTAGAAGCCTCCGGAAAGAACACTTTGGTAAGGCCCTCGATCACGCCAAGACCAAAGCCGGTGATGATTGCGCCCAGAATCGAGCCCATGCCGCCGATGACCACCACGGCGAACACGACGATGATCAACTCGGAGCCCATCTGCGGCGAAACATTGTAGATCGGCGCTGCCATAACCCCCGCGAATGCAGCGAGCGCAACACCGAAGCCGTAAGTCAACGTGATCATGCGCGGGACATTGATGCCGAAGGCGCGTACCAGCGTCGGGTTTTCGGTGGCGGCACGCAGATAGGCGCCAAGCCGCGTCCGCTCAATCACGAACCAGGTTGCAATGCAGACGCCGAGCGAAGCCGCAATGACCCAGGCGCGATAATTCGGCAGGAACATGAAGCCAAGATTGCGGCCGCCCTGCAGAGACTCCGGAACGGTGTAAGGCAGGCCTGCCGAGCCGAAATAGTTGCGTGCAACGCCTTCAAATATCAGCGCCAATCCGAAGGTAAGCAATAGACCGTACAAATGGTCGAGCTTGTAAAGCCATTGCAGGAATAGGCGTTCGACAATGATGCCCGTAATGCCGACAAGGACTGGCGCAATGATCAACGCCGGCCAATACCCGAGACCCGTGTAAAGCAGGATCAGATAAGCGGCAAAGGCGCCCATCATGTACTGGGCACCATGGCTGAAGTTGATGATGTTCAACATGCCGAAGATCACGGCGAGGCCCAGACTCAGCAGCGCGTAAAACGAACCATTGATCAGGCCGATCAATAGTTGCCCGAACAACGCTTGCGAGGGGATGCCGAAGATTTCGAACATGGTCCTTTATTTATGTGATTGTCCCGCACAGCGGCGCGCCAGTTCATGGCGCGCCGCATCGGGTAGCCGCAGCGTCGTTAGCCGCTCACCAGCGGACAGTTGCCTTCCTTGAGCGGGCGGAAGGCCTGGTCCGCCGGGATGGTGGCACGGACGGTGTAGAAGTCGCCCGGATACTTCGAGTCCGACGGCTTCTTCACTTCGAGCAGATACGCCGGGTGGACCTTGCGGCCATCCGGACGGATCGTACCTTTGCCGAACAGCGGATCATCCGTCGGCATCGACTTCATCTGCGCAACCACGGCCTTGCCATCGCTGACATTGCCTTTGAGGGCAACCGCGGCCTTGAGGTAGTGCGTGATGCCGGCATAGACGCCGGCGTGGATCATGGTCGGCCACTTGCCCTGCCGCTCCTGTTGCCAGCGCTTGGTCCACGCGCGGTTGGCATCATTCATGTCCCAATACCATGTTTCAGTCAGCACCAGACCTTGCGCCGTCGGCAGTCCAAGCGCGGCGACGTCGCTGGCAAACACCAGAAGACCAGCAAGGCTTTGCCCGCCTTTGACGATGCCGAACTCGGCAGCCTGCTTGATCGAGTTGATGGTGTCGCCGCCCGCATTGGCGAGACCGATGACCTTCGCTTTTGAAGACTGCGCCTGCAACAGGAATGACGAGAAGTCATTGGTGTTGAGCGGGTGACGCACTTTGCCAACGACCTTGCCGCCGGCCTTTTCGACCGCGGCCATTGTGTCGCGTTCGAGCGCATGGCCGAAGGCGTAGTCCGCCGTCAGGAAGAACCAGCTGTCGCCACCTGTCTTGACGATCGCAGTGCCGGTTCCGTTCGCGAGCATCCAGGTATCGTAGGTCCAATGAATCGTATTGGCGTTGCACTTCGGACCTGTGATGTCGGATGCTGCTGCCCCTGACACGATGAATATCTTGTTTTTCTGATTGGCGACCTGACTGACCGCGAGTGCCACGCCTGAATTCGGCGTATCGATGATCAGGTCGACTTTGTCGACGTCGTACCACTGGTTAGCGATTTGCGAGCCAATGTCGGGCTTGTTCTGATGATCGCCGCTTATCAGCTCAACTTTTACATTGGGGTTGTCCTTGGTGAAGTCGGCGATCGCCATTTTGGCGGCCGCGACCGAACCAGGTCCGCCGATGTCTGCGTAAAGGCTCGACATATCGCTGAGCACACCGATCTTGACGTTTACCTGCTGCGCACTAGCGCCTCCGCAGGCAAGAACTGCGGCCAGAGCCGCAAGTCCCAGGGTTTTTTTCATAAAAGCATCCTCCTTCTTGTTGTCAGTCGATTGGTATCGGGATGGCTAGCCGCTCACCAAGGGGCAGTTACCCTCGTTGAGCGGACGGAAAGCTTCGTTCGCCGGGATGGTTGCACGCAGCTTGTAGAAGTCGCCCGGATATTTTGATTCTTCCGGCTTCTTCACTTCGAAGAGATAAGCCGGGTGGAGCTTGCGTCCATCGGCGCGGATTGTGCCCTTGCCGTACAGCGGATCGTCGGTCGGCATCTCCTTCATCTTGTCGACAACCGCCTTGCCGTCGGCAGCGCTTTTCAAAGCGGTTACCGCCTTGAGATAATGCAGCGTGCCGGCATAGACGCCAGCCTGATTCATCGCCGGATATTTGCCAGCCGCATTACGCTCTGCGTGCCAGCGTTTGGTCCAAGCGCGCGTCGCATCGTTCAGGTCCCAATAAAAGGTCTCGGTAAGGACCAGGCCTTGCGCGGTCGGCAGGCCGAGCGCTGCGACGTCAGTTGCAAACACCAGCAGACCGGCGAACTTCTGCCCGCCTTTGACAATGCCGAACTCGGCACCCTGCTTGATCGAGTTGATGGTGTCACCGCCGGCATTGGCGAGACCAATGACCTTTGCTTTCGATGCCTGGGCTTGCAGGAGGAAAGACGAAAAGTCGTTGGTGTTGATAGGATGGCGAACCTTGCCGAGAACCTTGCCGCCGTTCTTGAGCACGACTGCTTCGGTATCGCGTTCCAGCGCATGTCCGAAGGCATAGTCCGAAGTCAGGAAGAACCAGGTATCGCCGCCGGTCTTGACCACCGCCTTACCGGTGCCGTTCGCCAGCATCCATGTGTCGTAGGTCCAATGTACTGTATTGGGGCTGCATTTCGGCCCAGTGAGATCGGACGAGGCCGGGCCGGACGCAACGAAGACCTTATTCTTGTCGCGCGTGATCTGGCTGATGGCGAGCGCGACGCCGGAATTCGGAACGTCGGCAATCATGTCGACCTTGTCGACATCATACCACTGGTTGGCGATCTGCGAGCCGATATCGGGCTTGTTCTGATGGTCGCCGCTGACGACTTCGACCTTCACGTTTGGATGATCTTTCATGAAATCGGCAGCAGCCAATTTGGCTGCGATCACCGATCCGACGCCGGTTGCATCGGCGTACAGGCTCGACATGTCGGTCAAAACGCCGATTTTGACGTTGATCTGTTGGGCGCTCGCCGTGCCGCAGGCCAACATGACGGCAAATGCCGCCAGCGCGATGTTTCGTTTCATTGACGTAACCTCCGTGTTCCCGCCCCCGACGGCTTGTTTTGTCAGACACCAAGATACTCATGCAGCTTATCGACATTCGCATCCAGTTCCGAATTGGCGAACCGGTCAATGATACGACCATGTTCCATCACGTAATAGCGGTCCGCAACCGTCGAGGCGAAGCGGAAATTCTGTTCCACCAGCAAGATGGTAAACCCTTGTTCTTTCAACGCGCGGATGGTCTTGCCGATCTGCTGAATAATGACGGGAGCAAGCCCTTCGGTCGGTTCATCAAGCAATAAAAGGCGCGCGCCAGTACGGAGAATACGGCCGATAGCCAGCATCTGCTGTTCTCCTCCGGAGAGCTTGGTCCCCTGGCTTGAACCGAGCCGTTCCTTGAGATTCGGGAACAGATCAAAAATTCGCTCAAGCGAAAGTCCGCCTGGTTTCACCACGGGCGGCAACAGCAGATTTTCTTCAACGTTGAGGCTGGCAAAGACCCCGCGCTCTTCGGGGCAGAAAGCGATGCCGGCGCGGGCGATATGGTCAGAACTGCGGGCGATCAATTCCTCGCCCTGAAAACGCACCGAACCGCGCCGGTGCCCGACAATTCCCATGATCGATTTCAGGGTCGTGGTCTTTCCTGCACCATTGCGGCCGAGCAACGTCACCACTTCGCCTTCGTGCACGTCGAACG
>AR_comb_assmDRAFT_10043811_pt1 | contig 15241 bp, 13 predicted proteins | sample ArasoioldDNA_FD_10543 | JGI IMG/M metagenome (IMG submission 10543) | reverse complement strand
GGCGAAGCGCTGACCGAGGAGGAGATTCTCTACTTCTGCTACCTGCTCATCGTCGCTGGCAACGAGACGACCCGCAACGCCATTGCCGGCGGCATGCTCGCGCTCTGCGAGCACCCCGCTGAGCGTGCCCGGCTCGTCGCGGATGCGGCGCTCCTGCCGACTGCAGTCGAGGAGATTCTCCGCTGGACCTCGCCCGTGCTGCACATGGCGCGCTACGTCACGCGCGACACCGTCCTGCACGGCCAGCCTCTCCGTGCGGGCGAGCGCGTGCTCCTGTGGTACCCGTCGGCGAACCGCGATGCGGAGGTCTTTCCCGACGCGGACCGCTTCGATGTCGGCCGCACGCCGAACGAGCACCTGGCGTTCGGGCTGGGCGAGCATTTCTGCCTCGGGGCGGGGTTAGCGCGGCAGGAAGTGCGCGTCATGGTCGAGACGCTGCTGGCGCGGTTGCCGGACCTCGCCCTGGCAGGACCGGTCGAGCGGTTGCGCTCGGGCTTCATCAGTGGTATCAAGCACATGCCGGTCCGCTTCACCGCGCGTACACCCTAGGCATAGAGGGTATGGTCAACGCAACATCCGCTTTATAGCCACAGAGGCCCAGAAGACGGCCTTCCTCCACGGGGCGCCCTACACCGCCTGCGGCTGACGCGGTCTTGAGCCCCAGCGTCGCAGTCCCGTGTAGATCAGTGCCAAGCCGATCCCCCAGCAGCCATTGATCAGGAGGCTCACCAGGGCGAGCGCCCCAGCGACGAAACCGAGTACGGGAGCGTGCACGCGTGACGGTGTCCCTGGGATGACATTCGCCATAGGTTTTGAACCAGGGAGTATCCATGGAAGACGTGAGGGAGCAAGGAGCTCAGCTGCAGGCGCAAGACCAACAGTGGCGCAAGCGCGAGGAGGAGCGCGTGGGAGTATTGCTGTGGACAGTAGGCATTACGACCATAGCAGTTCTCCCCGATACCGGCGTGTTTATCCCCGTGCACCCGCCTGTTTTTGTTGGACTGAAAATCGTCGCTGCCTTGCTCTGGCTGCTTGTTGGCAAGCAGTGGCTGCAGCGCTTGACAAAGAGGAACACGCAGGAGCCGTGAGAGGTATTGCCGACCGTTTTCGTGATCGTGCCAGGGAGATGCGTCATGATGCACCAGATACTTGCCGGAGGAGCAAGGGGCGCTCCCGTAAGACGGCCTTGAGCAGTGCGAGGCGTTTCTTCCGAAGCGTAGTGACCTCCCACGGGGACTGCGTCCAACAATGGCCGAGTTTGGTGTAGAAACTACCAACACCATCGATCGGTAAGCACTCCATATGGAGTTCGCTAACAATCTCTGCCAATTTGTGACAGAGCCCACCGCCTTCAGGTCCTCTAGAGACACAACCCTGGACTCAACCTGGCGCGCCATGCGTATCCAAGGTCACATGCCCAATGTGACCCTTCTCATATCATACTGCGGCCAAAAGGGAGTAAGGTTACGGCGTTGGCGGTTCAAGATCGGGTTGTTTGCCCAGGCAGCTCTGCGTCCCAGGACAAGAGGGCGGTCCCATGACCATGATTCTTCATTATTATGCTCTGCAAGGCGATCCTTTCTCGCCTACGTCTCATCCAGCCTGGTTTTTTGCGAGCCAGAGCCATACGGCGGCTTTGCAAACGCTTATAGAGAGCCTCAGCGCGGGTCAGGCATTAGCGCTGCTCCTCGGAGAGCCAGGGGTAGGGAAAACCTTCCTGGCCCACACAGCGCTCGCCCACAGCGACCTCCAGCACATGAAGATGGTCCATCTCTGGTATCCGCCGTGCTCCCTCTACGATACCTTACAGATGATCGGTTGGGAATTTGGCCTCGATACGGTCACCTCTGACACTGTAAAGCTGGCACATGCTCTCCACCATGCCTTGCTCACTGAGCACGAACGTGGTCGTCAGGTAGTGCTGGTCATTGATGAAGCCCATACTATCCCAGTCGAGAGCCTAGAGAGCCTCTTGCACCTGAGCAATATCAGAGCCTTGACCGGAGCGCCACTGCTCCAGCTTCTCTTGGTGGGTCTCCCGGCACTCTGGCGCCATTTCTCCGCCCCTCCCTTGCGACCATTCACGCAACGGACGGTCACCCGCGTGACACTGGCACCTCTCACCTACAGCGAGAGCCTGGCCTACATCCGTCATCGCTTGCAGCAGGCCGGAGCCCGCGATGGCACTGTATTCGCGCCAGAGTCCATGTGGCACGTTGCCCGGCATGCACGTGGGAACCCCCGTGTCATAAACGTGCTGTGTACAAATATGCTTCTCACTGGTTTCACTGCCCAGCAAAACCCTATTGCTGCCCACATTGCTAAGGACGTGATTACGACGTATAGTCCCAGAAGCTCCCCTCTACGCTGGTGGTGCGGCGTGACAGCCGCCGCCATCATCTTCGCCGTCGCGGGTATAGTGGGCCAGTTCCCATCTACCTCTCGCATGGTTACTGCACCAAGCCACCGCGGTTTTTTGCCGATCACGCACGGTCTCCTTGCCGGCTCTGACGTGGAGACAACCCAGCAACCTCCCCAGACAGTCTCACTTCCCTCTGGGTCCACGCTGTCTGCTCTGCCAACGTCGCTCGAAGCTGCCACCCCTCCTCCAGCACCAACGGAGATACCCGCACTGTCTATGCAGGTTACCGCCCTCTCTGAAATCTCCACCTTCCAGACGCCCCCTCTGACGTCTCCTGCGCCGGCAATTGCCAGCAGCTCGCAGGTGGCACAGCCTCCAGGACTGACCCTGGAGACATCCCCATCAGCATCCCCGCCTGTCGTCACTGCGCAGCCAGTGGCACCACAGACCCAGCGAGAGGTCGTGCTGCCATCCAGGGCAGCCCCGAACCCCCGAGCTACCCTAACGCCGCCCATGTCCACAACGCGTATTACGTCTCCCCAACATGGAGACAAGGTGGCTCAGAAAATCGTCGTAGAAGGGGTAATTGCAGGACTGCAACCAGATCAACACGTTTTTTTATGCGTGCAGTCGCAGGCCTTTGGTCGTCTAATATATCCCCAGGGCAGAGTCCGCCCTGATCCAACAGGGAAGTGGATGGTAGAGAGCATTTACCGCAGTAGCGGCTACAAGTATGCGACATTCTTGGTGATGACCACCAACACGGAAGCAATGACTATGTTAAACGCGCAGCAATCGAGAAAGTATGGTATGCACGACCTTCCACCAAGCACAGCCCGTCTCGGCACAGAGATCGTTGTCATGCGTGAGTAGCACACCAATCCTCGCTCCTCCCTTGCGGTCTCTGCATAGCCGAAAGGCTCCAACGGCCCATGGACACCCCGAGTGCTCGGACACCAAGAGCCATACGAACCCATCGCCGTCACGAGCGCCACGAAAGGAGTAGATCATGCCTGTCCGTCTCGTCATCACTACATACGCCAAACCCGGCAAGGGTCCCGAGCTTGCCCAGGCCATGGCCGACCGCTGCCGTGCCGTACAGCAGGAGCCCGGCTGCCAGCAATTCGAGGTCTTTTAGAGTGCCCTGGACCCCGATAAGCTGGTCGTGCTCGAGCTCTGGGATGACCAGGCGGCGCTCGATGCCCACGCGCAGGTCAACGCCGCCCGCCCGCCGAACCCAGCGCTGGCTGACCTCCGCGCCGACGGCATCCGACCCCGCGAGGACTACGTCTACAACCGGACGAGGTAACGGGCCTGGTTAGACCACGCCCTGTCGCTACCCAACCACGGGGCCTACCCGAACTGGCTCGCCGGTGCCGCCAACCCATAGTGCGCCCGCAGCGTGTCTCCCTCGTAAGCCGCGCGAAACAGCCCGCGCCGTTGGAGCAACGGGATGACATCGGCAATGAAGACCTCCAGCATCGTCGGCAGCACGGGCGGCATGATGTTGAAGCCATCGGCCGCGCCTTCGGTGCACCAGTCCTCCATCAGAGCGGCAACTTGCTCCGGCGTGCCCACGAAGGTATGATGTCCCCGCGCCCCGGCAAGGCGCGCCAGGAGCTGCCGCAAGGTGGGTTGCTCTCGCCGCACCAGTTCCAGGATGACTTCGGTCCGGCTGCGCGCCGCTTCCACAGTCTGCGGGTCGGGAAAATCATCCGGGGTAAGAGGCGTGTCCAACGGTAGATGCGCGAAGTCGTATCCCCCGAAACGGCCCGAGAGACGCTGGCGCCCGACGTCGGGATGCGCCAGGGCGCTTAGTTCCTCCGCGAAACGTCGTGCTTCGTCTGCACTGGAGGCGATCACTGGGCTGAGGCCGGGCAGAATGAGCACCTGCTCAGGGCTGCGCCCCGCGGCCGCGACCCGCGCCTTGAGATCGGCATAGAAAGCCTGTGCGCTCGTCTTCTCCACTTGTGCCGTGAAAATGGCCTCGGCATGGCGCGCCGCAAACGCCCGGCCCGTGTCCGACGACCCAGCCTGGACGAGGACCGGCCGCCCTTGCGGACCGCGCGGCAGGTTCAACGGCCCGACCACGTGGTAATAGGTGCCCGCATGGTTGAGGGGCCGAATACGGGCTGGGTTGGCATAGCGGCCGCTAGCACGATCATCGAGTTCCGCGTCGGCCGCCCAGCTATCCCATAGTCCCTTCACGACGGTCAGGAACTCCTCAGCGCGGGCGTAGCGCTCTGCGTGGCTCATCGGCGCGGTCTTACCATAGTTGCGTGCGGCCGGGGCCAACCAGGAGGTGACGATGTTCCACCCAATCCGGCCACGACTGATATGATCCAGCGACGCGAACTGTCGAGCCAGATTGAAGGGCTCCGTGTACGTGGTCGACGCGGTGGCGATCAGACCAATCCGACTGGTGCTCACGGCCAGCGCTGCCAGGACGGTGAGAGGCTCGAGCGCCGTGCGCGGGCCGTACGCGATATCCTCGCCTAGTGCTAACTGGTCCGCAAGAAAGATCGCATCGAACAACCCCGCTTCCGCGTGCTGCGCCAGCGCCTGGTAGTAGCGGATATCGGACAGCGCCAACGGTGATGCCGTGGGGTGCCGCCAGGCCGCCTCGTGATGGCCGCGACTGTGGATGAACAGATTCAGGTGCATGTGGCGTTGCATTATCTACCGTCCCGTGTAGTCAAAAAACCCACACGCCTTCGAGTTGCATACGAGCGCCGGCTCACGGCCACATGGCCGGACTGGCAGCGCACGATGTGACGACATCCTCCCATCACGGCAGGGCGTGCGCTGCAGCGTGACGGGTAAGCGCAGCATACAGCGTCGTACGTTTGACCCCAAAGATCCAGCAAATGGCCGCTTTGCTCGCGCCTGCGTCCAAGGCGGTCCGGATCGCCTCGAGTTTTTCCTCACTAATGGCCTGGGGCCGTCCACCCCCCTTTCCCGCGCCGTTTGGCGGCGGCCAACCCAGCCTTGATGCGTTCCTGCGTCAAAGCACGTTCGTACTGGGCGAGTGCCCCAAACACACTGAACAGGAACGCACCTTGTGGCGTAGTGGTATCCATCCGCTCGGTCAGGGAGCGAAAGGCCATGCCCCGCGCGTGCAGGGTCATGACAACGTGCAGGGTCGTGACAATCTGTAAGAGGTGAGGGAGCGACCGGCCCAACCGGTCGAGCTTCCACACGATCAGGCAATCGCCGGGTTGGACATAAGCGAGCGCCTACTGCAGACCCGGGCGATCATCGCGTGCCCCACTGGCCGTGTCAGCACAGAGCTGCAGCGGAGCCACACCCGCGTCGAGCAAGGCCTCGCGTTGCAGGTCTGTCGTCTGGCGGTCGGTGTCGCTGGAGACTCGCATGTAGTCAACGAGCATGTATAGAAAGCTCCCCTAGGGCTGTTTTCGTATATCCCAAAAATCCGACAGAGTTTTCGAACGGATTTTGCCCGGTTTTGCCAGGAGCGTCAAGGCCGCGCCGCCCCACGTCGGAATTACCTGTTTGGCGTCAGGTCTTACCCTTCTAGTTAAGGAGACATCTATGAGGTGGTCAAGGACACCACGTGGCGAGTCGGTGACACGGTGGCATGTGAGCAGGATCGCGCGCCCGCGTGTGCTGTGGGGGCCCTGGCGCTCCAGCAACGCATGCGAAGCGCCACACATGCCGCTACCCATGCCGCAGCGCCGCTGCCATCGCGATAGCGGGTATACTTGCGTTATGCCGTCATACAGGTCTGCAACGCCGCGTAAGCGGCCTCATCCTACCGGCTAGGCCGGGGCGCGCGTATGCCTTGGGGGGCATGCCCATAACGTGAGGAGAAACGCAGATGCCACACTACTCTTCCCGCCCCTTCGTCCTGACGATGGGTGTCCTGTGGGTAACGATGGCGCTCGTCGGTGCTCGCAGCGATGCCGCTAGCGAGCCGAGCGCCACGATTGTCTCGGTTGAAGGTGCCGCCACCACGTACTACTCGCGAGACCGGCACGGGCAGTCCGTCACGGTGCAGGTACCCTCCCAGTCCGCCGCCGACATCAAGGGCAGGGATGCCCAGGGAAACGTGCAGGCGACTGTGACGGCAATCGATACAACGACGAATCTGGTGAAGGTCCGGACAGCCGAGGGCCAGACCATCGTGTTGAGCCTGTCGCCGGCTTCCCTTCGAGGCCTGCAGATTGGCGATTCCTTAACATTCACGGTTCCCAGGTCGTTCCGCTAGGGCGCGTGAGGGAGGCGTGGGTTCGCCAATTATATCCATACGATGCTCGCTCTACGCAACAGCTCTGGTCGGACGGTGGTAGCACTCAGCCTGCACAACCTAAGTACCTGGACAGAAATTTTTACATGTTCGTTCCCCCTTTTACAAAAGGGGGGTGAGGGGGGATTTGCTTGGCCTCCATGCCCCGAAATCCCCCCTGCCCCCCTTTGCCAAAGGGGGGTAAAACTTGTGTCCGGGTGTTGAGTCGCGGTGACAGTGCGCCGGAACTGGGTCCCAGCCGGCTGGCAGCCGCCACCGGCCTGTCACCATGGTATGACCAGACCGTCGGACAACGCACGTGCACCTGTCCTCAACGCGTCCCATGCTCCGCTGCCTGGCCCACGCCTACGGTGCCGCCGTGCACGGGGTGGACGCATCACGTGTAGGATCAGACCGGAGGTAGGGTATTCCACCATGTAATGTTTTTTCTCGAAAACTCCGTATAAACGTTGTTGATGTTCAAGAGGTTGCGAAATCGCGGTTGCCAGTGAGCATGACTTGCATAGCCTTACCCAGCTACATGCCTCCACTGGCGGCTGTCCGAACACCCAGCAATAGCCCACCGCGGTGGCGCGTAGCAAGGTGCAGCACGGCTCAGCGCAGACTGGACAGGCTGCTTAGGATCGGTTAGGCTTGCGGTTCAGGGGGTCTCCGGGGGTGAGGACCTCGAGACGGCTGGTCGGCGTTGGGAGGTAGCTTCAGCTCCGCTCCCGAGTATCCGCTGCTCAGTCCGAGCTTCATCACACGTGTCCTCCCGGAGTGGCGATTGAGCGGGGACATCCTGCCACACCAGGCATCGACGCTAGGCGTAGGGACAGGTTGGTCTTGACCCGGGACTCGGTCGCTTGCCAAATATGCATCGGTTGGGATTACAGAGGTGGAGGTGTCTCATGGGCAAGAAACTCGTGGTATGCTGTGACGGCACGTGGAACACGCCCCGGACCGAGACCAACATCTTCCGCACCTACCGCTTCCTCCGCGAGCGCCTGGGCATGCCGACGGAGGTCACCAACAAGGAGGGTGTCAGGACCTGCGGCGGGAAAGCCGCGGATGGTTCCGAGGTCGTGCTCTTCTACGATGCGGGCGTCGGCACCGACTGGTTCTCGCGTCTGCTCGGTGGCGGCGCTGGTGTCGGCCTCTCCGACAACGTCCGCGACGCCTATCACTTCCTCGGACACAATTTCGTGCCGGGTAGCGAAATCTATCTGTTCGGCTTTTCCCGCGGCGCGTACACCGCCCGCTCCCTATGCGGGTTCATCAAGGCCGCGGGACTCCTCGACAAACCGAGCGTAAAGGACGTGTGGCGGGTCTATATGGATTGCTACGTCACGGAAGTCCACGCCGCGCCCGGGGTCGTCGTCCGCCCTGCCGGCTGGAGCCTCGACAAGATTCGCGACTGGCTCGTAGAGAAGGCCGGTGACGCCGTGGGCCGTCTGGGCGGTACCGATGTGGCTAAGCTGCCCACCCATGGCGACGTGCGGATCAAATTCATCGGCGTGTATGACACGGTCGGGGCGCTCGGCGTGCCGATTCCGGCGGCGTCGCACGTCAACGAGCCCATCGTCGGCTTCCACAACACCACGCTCAGCGACACGGTGGAGAACGCCGTGCAGGCGCTGGCGGTCGACGAGAAGCGCGGGCCGTACGTGCCGGCGCTCTGGACCCAGGCGGCGAACGCGGTGGCCCTCGCCGGACAGAGCGTGCTTCAGGTCTGGTTCCCGGGCGTCCACTCCGACATCGGAGGCGGCTACCACGACAAGGGCATCGGCGACATCACCTGGGATTTCATGATGCGTCAGGCCGCCGACAAGGGGCTGGTCATCGACCCCAACCGCCGCACGCCAGACCTCAACCTGCATCCGTTGCCCCCCCAGCACGAGTCCTTCAACGAGCAATGGCGAAAGCTCAGTGACCAGTTCAAGCTCATCCCGCAGAACGTGCGCGCGATCGGGCCCAAGATCATCGGACCCGGGGGTGAGGAACTCACCGTGGCGACGCAGGTGATGCTCCACCCATCGTTGGTAGACCGCCTCGGGAAGCACTGCACAACGATCCTGGACGAAGCGCCTGACCGCCGCGAACAGGGCGAATATCGGCCCGGCAACGTGCAAGCCGTCGCGCTGCCGGTCTTTGCCTGACCAGCACGTCATGGAGAGGAGCGCCCCGGATGTCCCGGGGCGCGACGAATGTCGGGGGACTGTGGGACCCGGAGGCTAGGCCCCCATACGCATGTGCATAACGCCCTGCCTCGGCGTGCCCGTCTTTTTCTGACGGGGCCAAGGTAAGCAATGTGTGAACCAGTTTCAGGCATCGCGGCTGGCCCGCTACCTACTTTACTCTATGTAAATGCTTCACACTCAAGGGGTTATGAACATGCGTCCAGCATTGTAGGGAAGGATGGGCGTGTCCACCGGCGCTGCATTACGCCAGCGCCTCCAGCAACGTCTTGGCCTCCTGGAGGTCGGCAGTGTTAAAGCCTTCGGTGAACCAGCCATAGATTGGGGCTAGCAGCGTGTAGGCCTCAGCCCGCTTGCCCTGCTGCTGCCACAGGCGGCTTAGCGAGGTCGCCGCCCATAGCTCCCACGCCTTCGCCTGCTGGCGCCGAGCCACCGCAAGGGCTTGCTGGAAGCAGGACTCCGCCTGGGCCACTTCTGGGATGGCCTAGCGTAACAGCAAGGCCCCTTGCAGCCGATAGGCTTCTGCGAGCAGGTCCCCTACCCCCATGGCTGCCATACCCGCCAAGGCCTCCGTGAGCAGACGGAGTCCGTCCGCGACCTGCCCTACGTGCTCGAGCGCCTCTACTAGATGCACCAGAAAGAACGGCTATAGCAGGGGCAGGGGCTGCCCTGAGGCAGGGCTCACCGTCACGGCCTGTTGCATCTGCGCCATGCCGGCCGCGCCCCGACCTTGCGCCGCCAGCGCCCAGCCCTGGATGTACGTGCCTACCTTCCTATACGCCGGAAACTCCTGCGCCGTCGCCAGGCTCAGCAGGGCGACGGCCAGCCTCTGGACCATCGGGAGCTCGCGGCGGCGGCATAGACAGGCCGGCGACCCACTGCTGCGCCATGGCCAGACTGAGGGGATGCGCCAACGCCTGTGCGAGTGCCAACGCCTCCTGCGCGTGCTCGACAGCCTGCACCGGAAAGCCCAAGGACCACAGCGCCCAGGACGTGTAGGCGAGGCACATGACCCCCGGCGTAAAGCCATGGCTCCGCACCAGGGTGCGCTCCGCTGTCGGGTCGATGAGGGCGATGCCGTGCTCGAGATGGGTCCGGGCGGCGGCGTAGTCCCCCAGGAAGGACAGCGTTTGTCCGAGCACGGCATGGGCGGCCAGGAGATGCGTCGGCTCCGCCGTGCTCTGCGCCACGCGATAGATCTCTTCCTCCAACTCCCGGGCGTAGGTCTGCTCCACCTCCGGAGCCGTCTGCCCTTGGAGGCGATGAGCGCTGGCCCGAGGGTGGTCTGCAAGACCAACTCGTGCTGGACCCGCTCCGCGGTGGGCGGGAGAGCCGCGAGCACCTCGAGGCCCCGGGTGAGATGCGCCACGGCCTCCGTATAAGCTGCCGGCGCGCTGGCGTGCTGGCCGGCGCGCTGCCAATAGATGACCGCGGGTGCCGCGAGGTTTGCGGCGGTGAAGTGATGGGCGAGCAGTTCCGGTTGGGTCTCGGCAAGCGCAGGAAACCGGGTCTCCAACACCTGGGCAATACGCTGATGGTACGGTTGCCGTGCGCTCCGGAGCAGTGACTGATAGGCCGTATCCTGGATCAGCGCGTGCTTGAAGCGATACGTCGCCAGCACACGCTCCAGCATAGCGAACTGGGTTGCGGGGGTACTAGACTGGCGCCGGTGGAGGAGCCGGTGCAGGTGCGTGAGCACCGGATACAGGGGACTCTGCTGGGCCGAGGCGACACTGGACAGGGTCATCTGCGTCACACCGTCACGCCCCACGCGCTCGTGGACCTCCTGCACGACACGCGACTTGCCAAGACCCGCTTCTCCACTCAGCACCACGACCTGCCCGTACCCGTTCCGGGCCTGGAGCCAGTGCTGCTGCACCAGCGCCAACTCGTCCTCACGTCCCACCAGCGGCGTCAACCCGCGCGTGACTGCCACCTCGAAGCGGCTCTGGGCGCCACTGGCACCCAGCACGCGATACACCTCCAGCGGCTGCACCACCCCTTTGAGCACGGGCGTGTCTGACGGTTGACAGGCGAAGAAACCCTGCACCAGCCGATAGGTCGCCGCACTGATCACCACCGTATCGGGCAGAGCCAAGCCCTGGAGCCGTGCCGCGATGTTCGGCGTCCCCCTGCCACTACGTGGGCAGAGGGCGCCCATGGCCTCCACTATCGTCAAACCAGTGCGCACGGCACGCTGCGCATCATCTTCGTGCGCCTGGGAATAGCCAAAATAGACGAGCAGGCCATCACCAAGATACTGCGCAATGTGGCCGTCAAACCGCTGGATCACCGCGGCGCAGGTGGCTTGATAGGCACGCACGACCTCTCGCAGGTCTTCGGGGGTCAAGCTGGGCGGAGAGGGTCGTCGAGCCCACCAGGTCGCAGAACATGACCGTGAGCTGGCGGCGTTCTGCCTCAAGGGGAGTCGGCGAATCGAGCGGTGCAGACTGGACAGTGCGTGGGATGGTCGTCGGTGACACCGCTGTCCCACCGATCCATACCAGCACTTCACCGTCCTCATCGACCGCGAGCCGTTGGCCCTTAAGGAGTTCGGCCTTTAAGTCCTCCAGATAGTCGTCATCGAGGTCGAACTGGCGCTTGAGCGCGCGATACGTCACGTGCCCGCGGCGCTGCAGCAGGGCAATTGCTTGGTCAAGGAGTTCCTCAAAAGTCATGGCCGACCCTCCCCCTCCTTCTGAGGCTTCAGGATACAGGGAGTGTGGGTACCTTCTTGACCCCTTTGTACCGCAAAGCGCCGGCAAAGGAAAGCAGGAAGTGGTGGAAATGCGTTGTGCAGAGCAGACTCACGCTGCCAGACGTCCAGGGAAAGCCTTTGTCGCATGCGCTTGCACATCCTTTTGATCCTCAGTATGGTAACGTGCTGGTCTCCAGATGACGATAGCTCTCATACCGTGAGGGACAACGTGCGCTTCTCTGGCCGGAATACTGCAGACACCGAGCCATTGCGATGGCAGTGGCCACGTGTCGCTTCAGAAGGGGAAAACCATGCCGACGCGCTCTAAAGCCGCCGTCCTCGTTGCACCGAACACACCACTGGTCATCGATGACGTCACCTTCCCCGATCCGCAACCGGATCAAGTATTGATCAAACTTTTTGCCAGCGGTATCTGTCACTCCCAATTGCACCAGATCCATCGCACCCCCCAGACCGCGCACCGCGGCACGCCGGCCGTCTATCCCTCCCTGCTGGGGCATGAGGCAACCGGTGTGGTCGTCGCCACGGGCCACCAGGTCACTCATGTGCAGGAAGGCGACCACGTCATGACTACCTGGGTGGATCGCGGGGCGGTCGAGGGCACGCCGCCTCGCGCCCCGGTGCACGTGCAGTGGCACGGCCAAGCCGTGCCGGCAGGCCCCGCCACGTGGACAGAATACACCCTGCTCTCGGAACGGCTGGTGGTGCCCCTAGACCAGGAAGTGGCGACGGACGTCACGTCGATCATCGGCTGCGCGGTGCTCACTGGTGCCGGGGTGATTCTCAATACCCTGGGCGTGCGGGTGAATGAATCGGTAGCGGTGTTCGGTGCCGGTGGAGTTGGACTGTGTGCCATCGCCGCCGCCCATATTGTTGGGGCCTACCCGATCATCGCGGTGGATCTGAGCGACGACAAGCTGGCCTTTGCGCAGCGTTTTGGGGCGACGCATGGAGTCAATGCGGCGCACGGGGACCCTGTCCAGGCCATCCAGGCGCTGACGGATGGGGGGGTGGACTACGCCATTGACGCCATTGGGGCCGCCCAGACCCAGGAGCAGATCCTGTACGCCGCACGGCCGGGAGGGATTGGCCTCAAGAAAGGCGGCACCGCCTGTCTGGTGGGGGCAGTCCAGGAATTGGGACGCATTGATGTCGAGGAACTCCGCATTACCCAGCGCACCTACACCGGAACACGCGGGAGCCTGTGTCGCCCGGACCGCGATTTCCCCACCTTTGTCCGGTGGTATAAACGGGGCCAGCTCGACCTGGAGGCGCTGGTGACTCAGCGTTATACCCTCGAGCAGATCAACGATGCTGTCGCGGATCTGGCCGGCGGGCGTATCCATGGACGGAGCATCATCATGTATGCGTAGCCCGGTGTTCCCGGCTATGGCCCCACGGCTGGCGTCCGGGAGCCAACGTCAGGGCGCCCGATGCTCTCGGACCATCCGCCAACGCAGTTGACGTTGGCGGTGGTCGTCGCTGCTGCAGTGCGCGGGGTTCTTGCGCCCCGGTTCGCACCCGCTCAGGCCTTGACGCGGATGATGGCATCCCAGTCGGTCGAGTGCTGGTAGGCGTACGCGACCCGCATGAGGAGCGGGTCGTCAAAGAAGCGCCCGACGAGCTGCATGCTGACGGGGAGACCTGCCGACGACTTGCCCACGGGCAGGGCGAGCGCCGGATGGCCGGTATAGTTGAAGGGCTGGGTGTTGCGGGAGCTGCTCCGCAACGTGAGGTTGTCCTCGACGGCCTCGAGGTAGCTGCCCGGCGTGTGGTTCTTGGGTGCCGTCATGATGCAGGTGGGCATCACGAGGACGTCGACGTTCGCCAGGGCGGCGTCGTAGGCTTTGATGTAGGCGGGACGCACATTCTGGGCTTTGGCGTACACGCGGCCGTGGTAGTTGCGGCGGCTTAGCTCGGCGGCGATGAGCCCTAGCTTGCTGCGTGGCGCGAGCAGGTCGGCGTGGGAGTCCCACATCTTGTTGATGGCGGCAATGAGGGAGGCAGGGTAGTAGGTCCTGGTGAAGGCGCCGAAAAACCCGGTGTTGAACACGGCCAGGGCACCTTCGGCCGAGAGCGCGGCCTGGGCCGTGCGGATGGCGTGGTGCTCGGGGATGGACACCTCGGAGACGTTGGCACCCGCCTTGGCGAGGACGTCGACCGCCGCCAGCACCAGGTTACGCACCTCAACCTCGGCTTCGTCAAAGCCCTCCTGGAGCACACCGATACGCAGCCCGGACACGCCATCGGCGAGCCGGCCGAGCACGTCTATACTGGTGGGGACATCGCGCGTTGGGCGGGGATCGTAGGGATCATACCCCGCGGTGGCCTGGAGCGCCGCCGCCGCATCCTCCACGGTCCGGGTCATCGGACCCGTGTAGTCGATACTCTGGTCTGAGCCGAACCCGATCCCGAAATGCGACACAAGCCCGAACGTGGGCTTGTGGCCGACGATGCCGCAGAATGCCGCCGGGATGCGGATGGAGCCACCCTGGTCACCGCCGAAGGAGATATCCACCTCGCCGGCAGCCACGGCCGCGCCGGAGCCCGAAGACGAGCCGCCGGTCACATGCTCGTGGTTATGAGGGTTGAGGGGTCGGCCGTAGTCCCCGATGCCGCCACCGGTGCCGAAGCCGCCACTCAGACCATTCATAACGTTCTTGCCGATGATGGTGCCTCCCGCCTGCAGCACTCGGGTGACCACGGTGGCGTCGAAGTCGGGCATGAAGCCTTCGAGGGCAAAGGAGCCGAAGCTCATGGGCATCCCAGCCACCGCGATGTGGTCCTTGTAACTGACGGTCTTGCCGGCCAGCAGGCCATTGGCCTCCCCCTCGATGCGGCACTTCAACATCCAGGCGTTGAGCGGATCTTCGTCTGGTCCCGGCTTGTATCCGGGCTTCCGAGCGGCCGCGACCATTGGCGGCCCGGGCTCCTCCAGCCGCGCCTGCACGAAGGTGTCGAACTCTCGCAGCTGTTCCATAAGATACTTCTGGTATAAGACGGCTTCCTCAGGCCCCAGGTGGATCCCCAGGGTCTTGGCCACCGCCACCACTTCCTCGACATCAGGGACTGTGTACATACGGCTCTCTCCTCTCACCAGCCTCACCCCTGCCTCGACGAGCAGCGGTGCGACAAAGCTGTAGTCGTGTGGCGCCGCGTCGTGCGGTCTCGTGTGGCGCATTATAGACCCTTTCTCGCTGTGATCCAAACGCCTCAGGCCCTTATCTCACACACAGCATTCTTGTAGGGGCCCTCCTGGCCGTGCTATGCTCACGGCATGTCTCACAACCTCTCTCCTCCATGATGCCTGTGGGTCATAGAGGGAGATCATTGCACCAACAGCCTGTACTGCACCTTGCGACACAACCAGGAGTCCCGACCATGACCAATGATGCTCTGCGCACGCTTTTGCCGATCGCCGGCTGGCGCGAGGAACGCGCTCACGCGGTCGAGATCACCGGCGGCACTGATCCGATCTTACCGACGCCGTTCCGCATCGGTGAGACCAGTACCGCCGCGCTCGCGGCGATCGGTCTCGCCGTCTCCGATCTGTGGGAATTGCGTACCGGACGTCGCCAGGAAATCGCGGTCGATACCCGCCAGGCGACCGCCTCGCTCCGTAGCGGGCGTTACATGCAGATGGACGGGACGCCCGTGTCGACCGAGCGCAACACGGTGATGGGCGTCTATCCAGCCAAGAACGGCCGCTGGAGCTA
>AR_comb_assmDRAFT_10355891_pt1 | contig 15249 bp, 12 predicted proteins | sample ArasoioldDNA_FD_10543 | JGI IMG/M metagenome (IMG submission 10543) | reverse complement strand
ACGTCCGTCCTGGCGCCACCGCGGCTGCGTCCCACCCTCGCTGGAGACTTGAATCGCGGACGCATCGCCGCTGAACTTCCGCAAGCTGACTTCGTAACGTCCGGACTCACTTGACTGATAGGCGAACCATTCGCCGTTCGGCGCGAATTCGCCGTTGAGATCCTGTCCCGGCGTTCGGGAAATCGGGAACGGCGGATCCGCAGATCCGAGCCGCTTTGCCCAGAGATCGCGCAGCGTCTTCGGATCGGCGCGCGAAAAGAACATCATTCGACCGTCGGGCGAAATGTCGGCGGTGTTGACGTTCTGCTCTGTCATCAGCAGCGGCTGTTCATCGCCGCCGGCGACAGACTTCTGATAGATGCTGAGGATGCCGCGCCTGTTGGAGGCGAACAGGATCGATCGTCCATCGGGGGTCCAGAAAGGTGACAGCTCTACTGCGGAATCAAATGTGAACCGGCTGAAGACGTTCCTATCGAGATCCAGCACCCATATGTCGCGATTGCCGTCCATCAGACGACTTACCGCGATGCGCCGGCCGTCAGGTGAGAGAGACGGAGCAAGACCGCCGGCCGACGGTGTGCCCAACCGCGTGACTTCGTTACCCGACCGGTCGAACCAGATCAGTTGATGGTCGTCCTGCGCCGGCCGCGCCCGGTAGACGATTGGTCCGGCGATTGACGCCGAAACCGCCGCGCCATCAGGACTGCCGGCTACTGCAGTCCTGTCGGTGGCGATGCTATCCGCCACGCGTACCCGCTCACCAGCAGGTTCGAGTCGATTGGGATCGAACTTCTGCGCGAACAGGGCACCATCGATGGCGAACAACAGGTAGCCGGACGAAGACAAGGTCGCGGCGATGGCGCCCGGAAGGATTCGCCGCGTCGCGGAATCGCCCAGGCTTCCGACATACACGCCTCGTCTTTCCGGTGCGCCGTTCACGGTATACAGAAAGTGCGTTCCATCCGGCAGAAGATGCGGATACAGGTGGCCGAGTTGGTCCGCCTGTGTCCGCGTAACCGCGCGGGGCTCTCCACCCGCTGCCGGCACACGCATCACGGGCGAGATCTGCGTGGGCGTGTAGAGGATGGTTCCGTCCGCGCCCCATGAGCCGCCTTGCGGATTGGGCGCATCGGCCAGCGCCTGCGCGACTCCTCCCTCGACGTCGATCCGCTTCAATTTGTTGTCGGCAAAGAATGCCAGCGAATGTCCCTCCGGCGACCAGAAGGGCAACGACGCACCCTCAGTGCCCTGGAGAAATCGGGGCGTCTCCGAACGCAACTCACGCACCCAGAGGCGCGGGTTCTGAGCAGGATCACCAACACCCGCCACCCAGAGTCCGTCGCTGGATATGGCAATCGACACGAGATCACGCGTCGACGGCGCGTTGATCTCGAGCCGCACCTCCTGCAGAATCCTCTGTGACGCACCGCGACGGCTGATCCACGCGCCAACGCCAGCCGCGATGCCAAGAATCACAATCGCAGCGACGACGGCACGCTTCGCGATCGGCTTGCGAACGTCGAGACGGTCCTCGGAACCTTCGCTGATTTCGTCAAGCTCGACGATCGCATCGCCGACGTCCCGCAGCCTCCGCGACAGAGGCTTCTCGAGGCACCGTCGAATCAGACGTTTGATGCGCGGGTCGAGAGCCGGCGGAAGCGCCGCCCAATCGGGTTGACGCTCGAGCACCGACGCAAGCGTATCGGCCGCACCTGCGCCGGCGAACGGCGAATGACCGGACAGCATTTCGAAGAGAACACAGCCGAACGCCCAGATGTCGGTTCTCTTGTCGACGGGTTCGCCGCGAGCCTGCTCCGGGCTCATGTAGGCAACGGTGCCCATAATCACGCCGTCGCGCGTTGCACCGATCGTCTTCGCGGTTGTAGGCCGCGAAATATCGCGAATCACCGCTTTCGCCAATCCGAAGTCGAGGACCTTGACGACGCCCTCGGGGGTGATCTTGATGTTCGCAGGCTTGAGATCGCGATGCACCAGGCCCTTCTCGTGCATCGCATCGAGAGCCACGGCAATCTGCCGCGCGATAGAGAGCGCCTCGCCCGGCGCCGGCAGTCGCTTCGCGAGCTGCCCGGCAAGCGTCTCGCCCTCCACCAGCTCCATGACGAACGCCACGAGCGGCGGTTCCGATCCGTTCGCGGGCCGGGCTTCTTCAAATCCGTAAACGTGCGCGATGTTCGGGTGATTGAGAGAGGCCAGCACTTGTGCCTCTCTCTTGAAGCGCGCCAGGCGTTCGGGATCCGCTGCGAAAGCCCTGGGCAGAACCTTGATAGCGACCTCGCGATTGAGTTTCACATCGCGGGCGCGATACACCTCGCCCATTGCGCCGGCACCGAGAGAGGCGACGACGCGATAGGACCCAATCTCCTGTCCAACAAACGAGGTCTGACCTGATGCGAATATCCCTGCCGATACCGCTGCCAACGGTGTCGCGAAAAGATCATCCGCGGTCTGCGCGTGCCGCAATAGCGCTTCAACTTCATGCCGAAGCGCTTCGTCATCGCCGCAGGCAACGGCGAGGAACGCGGCCCGCTCGCCCACGGGCTGATTGAGCGCGCCGTCGCAGATCTCCTCGATCTGCCGCCGGCGATCCTCGATCACGGTTCACCCCCAGCGAGTTCCTTCATTAGCCAGAGCTTGGCCAGCCGCCAGTCGCGTTTGATGGTGTCAGCGGACACGTGCAGCACCTCGGCGGTCTCCTCGACCGTCAAGCCACCGAAGAACCGAAGTTCGACCACACGGCCCTTTCGCGGATCGACTGCGGCCAGTGTCTCTAATGCGCGATTCAGCGCCAGAAGGTCTAACTGCGGCTCGGGCGAGGCGATCAGCGCTTCATCGAGCGTGACGCGACGTCCATCGCCGCCACGTTTGCGGTACATACGCGAACGCGCGTGATCCACCAGGACACGCCGCATCAAACGGGCCGAGATACCGAGGAAATGTGCGCGGTCTTGCCATCGCACCTGGCGGGCGTCGGTCAGGCGAAGAAACGCCTCGTTCACCAGGGCCGTTGGCTGCAACGTGTGGCTGGGACGCTCGCGCGCCATGTAGCCGCGAGCCAGACGCCGGAGTTCTGCTTCGACCAGCGGTGCCAGCTGATCGAACGCGGCATCATCCCCGTCGCTCCATGCGCGCAGCAGCTGCGTGACCGCCCCGGACGACTGTTGCGGCAATACCCCTCCTGATGGATGGCCGATTCTAGACCTTTTTTCCTAACAATTCTGACGATCTTCATCCTCCGGAACCGCGTTCCCGCATTCCAGCGTGCCGGCGGCGTCGAGTCCGCCCGCCTCTGGAGGGAACGCAATGACGAACACAACACGAAGCGCGATCGCGGGGATCGTCGTGCTGGCCGCTACCGTCGTCGCCTCTCCATCCCCTGCAGCGGCGCCTCAGACACGCATTCGGGGCGCCAATGCGAGACTCGATGCGGTGATCAGCGAAGCCGTATCGCGGTCGCAGACGTTTCGCGGGCTTGTCGACACCATCCTGATGACCGATGGCATCGTGTACGTCGTTGAGGGCGAATGCGGGCAGGGCGTCAGGGCCTGTCTCTTACCCGCGGTGACGATCGCTGGCGACAATCGACTGCTTCGAATCGTCGTGGACGCACGGAAATCGGATCAGGATTTGATGGGTTCCATCGGCCACGAGCTGCAGCACGCCATCGAACTGCTCAGCGACAAGGGGATCAGAAGCTCCACGGCTGCGATTCTTCGCGTCAGAAAAATGTGCAGTGCGTGCGGGGCGCGATTCGAGACCGATGCTGCCCTCAAGGCGGGAGACGCGGTTCGCGCCGAACTTTCCAAACATGAGGACTGACGTGGCGTGCGATGGTGCCCCTCGCCATTCCTCAGAACGCCAAAACGAGTGCGCCGCTCACGCGGCCGAACGTCAGGTTCTGATCCGTCGCCGGCGCACCGATGAACGGAATGGTGAATGACTTTGCAGAATGAAAATGCCGGATGTCCCCTCGAATGCCGACGTGCTGCGTGAAGAGAATCGTCACCCCGCCGCCGGTATCCCACGCCAGACTGTTGTTGGTCGCGGACAGTACGTCGCTTTGCGTGAATTCCACGTGCGTCTTCATCAGGCCGAGCCCGAACAGCAAGTAAGGATGAACGGGACCAAGTGCGGGAACCACCATGATGTTCGTCATGAGGGTGATGACGCTCGAGGACTGGTCACCAACCTTGCCGAAGAAGTTTTTCGCGTCGGCAAACTCCTCTTCGATGCCGAGAATCGTGCCCATCTTGCCGAAAGCCACGCCGAAGTTCGTTCGCTTGTCCTCACAATTCGAAATCTGCGGACATCCCGAGCTGCCGCCGAAGCTGTAGCCAAGCAGCGGGCTGATATAGCCTTGCGCGTGCGCGGGGGCGGCCATCGCAAACAGCAGAAAAACAAAACCGCCGACGAAAGTCCTGATACTTGCTAAACGCATCGTGTCCTCCAACTCCGACCCTGTAACCGGTTTCGGGTCGACATTCATTTCGGCCCGACGGCTGGTCCACGAAAAGGTTCGATAGGGACATGCCCGTAACGAACTTCGCGTATCTCCAGTCGATCCGTGCCTCCCGGCGCGCGAAGGGTCACGCAGTCGCCTGGTCCGGACTTCATCAAGGCGCGCCCCAGCGGAGACAACCAACTGATGTAGTTACGATCCAAATCCACTTCGTCCACGCCAACGATCGTCACCGTCCGCTCCGTTCCAGCAGCGTTGGCGTAGCGCACGGTGGCGCCGAAGAACACCTGCGTCGCCGCCCTGCCGGCTCTCGGAGCCGCCGGATCGACGATTTCCGCCGCGTCGATCCGCTTTGTCAGAAAGCGAATCCGCCGATCGATCTCACGCAGTCGACGTTTCCCGTACTGGTAATCGGCGTTTTCGCTGCGGTCGCCATTGCCGGCGGCCCAAGCCACCACCTCTGTCACGGCCGGACGTTCCCTGGTGAGGAGAAATCGTCGTTCGTCTTTGAGCCGCTGTAAGCCGTCAGGCGTGATGTAGTTTTTTGCATTGGCGACCATGTCGTCTACCGCGCGCGCTCGACCGATGCGGGATTGACGACGTTGATCGGATTGCCGGCGGCGTAGGCAACAATCTGGTCGAAGACATCCGAGAACTGCAGATCGTACTCCTCGCGCGTGACGTATCCGATATGCGGCGTGCAGACGACGTTGCGCATGCCGAGGAGGGGATGATGTGGATCGGTCATCGGCTCCTGTTCGAAGACGTCGACGGCCGCCATACCGGGACGGCCGCTGCGCAGCGCCTGGACCAGCGCGCCAGGCGCGATCAGCCCGGCGCGGCTGGTGTTGACGAGCAGTGCGGTCGGCTTCATCCGCCCAAGATCCGCTGCAGTCACGATGCCACGCGTCGCCTCGACCAGGCGCATGTGCAACGAAATGACATCGCAGTCGGCGAAGAATGCCTCTTTGCTGATACCGACGTGATATCCATCCTCGCGCGCCCGCGTGCGTCCTTCCTCCCGCGCCCAGATGACCACGTGCATGCCGAACGCCTTGCCGTAGCCGGCAACGACTTTCCCGATCCGGCCGTAGCCGTAGACGCCGAGTGTCTTGCCACGTACGGTCCTGCCCACGCCGACTTGCCACTCCCCTCGTCCGAGAGCCGCAACCTGTTCTGGAATCTGGCGCATCGCGGCCAGCACGAGCGCCCACGTCAGTTCCGCCGCCGCATACGACGGTGTATCGGCATGCTGGTCGGACGACACGATGACGCCGTGCCGCGTGCAGGCGTCGATGTCGATGTGCGGGTAGACACTGCGCTGGCTGATGAGCCTGAGGTTTGGCAGCCGTGCGAGCAGTGGCGCCTGAATTCTCGTCCGCTCTCGGATCAGAACGAGCACTTCGGTCTCTTTCAGTCGATCGGCGAGAACGTCGACGTCCTCCACGTGATCGTTCCAGATCGTGACGTCGAATGGCGCCAATTTGGAGAAACACGGCAGCGTCCGCAGCGTGTCGAAGTAGTCGTCCAGGATGCTGACCGTAATGCGCCGGCCATGTTCGGGTGTCATCGCCTATTTTTACCGCGGTGGGACTCAGTAAGATGAGCGGTCGCGCCTTACGATTGAACTTCCTCCCTGCGGCTCAGTGATTCCTGCAAGTCTGCCCGCACCTTATCGTCAGCCGTGACAACGAAGTGATCGCCGTCCATGACGGCCGACGTCACTCCGTCCGCCGTCCTGACCTCTGCCAGGAAGCGCTCCCGAGCATCCTGCCCGATCTCGCGCTTGAACGAGAAAACCATGGCGCCCGGCGTCGTCGGGTTCTTCTTGGTCGGCGGCAACCCGGTGTGATCCCAATACAGCTTGTAGAGATCCTGAACCTGTGCGTCCTGCCAGAGACGGGCGACTGCGTCGCGCAGCATCGGTTCGGCGAGCTTGATCTCCTCTGCGAGCCTTGGAATCGAATTCGGATTCAAGTCGTACCATGCCAGGTCCATGGCCCCGTTGATGCCGAGGTTCTCCAGCGCCTGCCAGTGCATCGGCAGCGTGACGATGAGCAACGACTCATCGATCCAGTCGACGATCTGCCGCGGTGCATACGTCGTCGCCCGCAATAATTGATGCGGCGACGAGTAGGCGAGCGAGGAGACATCGTAGATCCCCTCTTCTTCGAGCCTGGCCTGCACGTCGGGACCAATACCGCGCAGCGTCGTCAGCGGCACGGACCGGACGGCGAGCTGCGGGGCGTTCTGAAATATCTTGCTGACACCCGACTGCACGAAAAACGCGAACTGACGCGGCAGCATGCCGGCGACGAAATACACGGCGTCCTGCGTAAACGACCCGGTGACCGCACCAGTGCCGGCGACGATCAGCAACGCGGCCACACCGCCCACCAACGGTCCAAGAACGGGCATTGCAGCCGCCCACACGGCGATGCCGGTCGTGAGATCACGCCGGCGTGCACGATCCGTCAACAGAATCAGCAGATAGGCGTAGGCGCCCACGAAGCCAAGACCCGCACCACGTAATACCTGGGCGGCCCATCCTGTGGGCCACGGAGTGAGCTTCCCGGAGACGCAGAGCGACGCCAAGTCCTTTGCTTGCGGGTTTGCCGTCGCGGATGGATCGGCGAGGTACAGCCACGGCAAGTGGCATCCGGGATTCAGCAACGCGGTGATCACGATGGCCGTGAGCGTCGTCACCAGCAGTGTCGGGATCAGGTATCGGATGGTTATCGATCCGTAGCCGAAGTACAGATCCACGAGTTCGTCGGCGTTCTTTTGTTCGTCGGCGTTCGTTACATTCCCGAGCGCTTGACGGAATTGCTTGCGGCGCGAGACCGCGACCCACGCACCATGCTGCGCGATGATGAGTCCCGGCAGCACCGCTGCGAATGACCGCAGCATCGGGTCTGTGCCGAATCCTCCCGGCATACCCCACGTCCACAGGCTGACGATCGCGGCAACGACGGGTCTTACGTACAACCACGCGGCAACCAGGACGACGACGGCGATGATCCAACGGGCAGCCGTGTTCCATTTGCCAGTTGCTTCGTTGCCGTGCGCAGCGTGCGTGGTGTGCCGTTCAACAACTGTGCTCATCGGCATCTCCTGGAACGATAACGAAGAAGGAGCGCAATGCTAACAGAAGCTGGCTGCGTCGGATACGATGGGCTGTGCTCTCGCCGCCCATCGAACCGATGCTCGCAAAACTGGTCGATTCGATCCCGCCCGAGGGGAGCTTCCTCTTCGAGCCCAAATGGGATGGCTTCCGCGCCGTCGTCTTTCGAACGAAGGACGATGTCTACATTCAGAGCCGTGATCTGAGGCCGCTCGATCGCTACTTTCCCGAGCTGCACGACGCACTTATCGACCGCCTGCCCGCGGGCTGCGTCGTCGATGGCGAGATCGTCATCGCCACACCGCACGGCCTCGACTTCGACGCGCTGCAGCTGCGGCTCCATCCCGCCGCCTCGCGCGTGGCGAAGCTCGCAGCGGAAACACCCGCTTCATTCGTCGCCTTTGATCTGCTTGCGGTGAAAGGACGATCGCTCCTCGACAAACCGCAGCAGGAGCGGCGCGAACAACTCGAAACGCTGCTCGTCGGCGTGACGCCTCCGGTCCACCTCACGCCGATGACACGCGATCGGAAACAGGCGACCGAGTGGCTCAAACGCTTTGAAGGCGCGGGCCTCGACGGCGTCATCGCCAAACCGGACGATCTTCGCTACACGCCAGGCAAGCGGGCGATGTTCAAAATCAAGCACGCCCGCACCGCCGACTGCGTGGTCGCCGGCTTCCGCTGGTACAAGGACACAGACGATGCGGTGGGATCGCTGCTCCTTGGACTCTACGACAACAAAGGCGTGCTGCATCACGTTGGCGTGACGTCCTCCTTCACGCTGCAGAAGCGCAAGGAGCTGACGCGCGAGCTGGCGCCGCTGCGCAAGAACGCGCTGGCGTCACATCCGTGGCGCGCGTGGGCAGAGGCGCACGCCAACGGCCAGCGTATGCCCGGCGGTCAAAGCCGCTGGAGCGCTGGGAAGGATCTTTCCTGGGAGCCGCTGCGGATTGAGCGCGTCTGCGAAGTGAAGTACGACCACCTGCAGGGCGACCGCTTTCGTCATGCCACGACATTTCTGCGTTGGCGGCCCGACAAGCCGCCGGAAGAGTGCCTTTACGATCAACTTGAGGTCACGCCCGCGTACGAGCTCGCGAAGGTCTTCGGGGCGCGGGCTGCAAAGAATGTCTCGCGCCGTCACTTGTGAGGCCACGCAATAGCGTGAACGCGCAGGGTCGCCGCACAACGAGCCGATAGGAGATCCCGAGCCATTCAAAAACGAGTTCTCGGGAGGGATTCTTATCCGTGGTGACTGAAAGCGAAAAGCGTCTACGCTGCCCCGATTGCGGCCGACCCCCAGAGGCGATCGTCAGATTCCCCGAACCTGTAACACCGAACTACGGCGTTCTGCCCGCCCCACAAATCGTCAAGCGAGCATCGTGTCGCAACGGACATCGATGGTATCCACACGACGTAGAGACTCATCGGCCGCGACGAACAACCACGACGTGAACGGAGCGACGACCGAATTCGCGGGCGGCTGCGCAATCTGGAATAAAGAGGTCTACATGCCGCTGGCGAACCAGCGCACCCGTATCGAGAACCCGGTATGTGCCGTCATATGGCGCCGCCCCGGTGACGCGAATCACCGTACCGAGAGGCAAAAGTGCGGGGTCGGCGGCGGCGATACCGCGTGAGACGGGAACGCCCGATGCGGTGATGCCCGTCGTGCAGTACGCCGTGGCGATAAACGGCAACTGGCGAGCGGGCGCCGGCGCCACCTGCGGCGGCGCCGAATGAATCCGATGGGCGCACCCGGCAAGCATCGGGACCAACACCCCCAGCGCCAATCGCCATCTCGTCCTCGCCATGGTGTGATCTGCCAAAGGCAAACCACGATCCATGCCGTCTGTCAGGACTTGGCCGTGCGACAACGAAGCGGACGCACTGGATTTCTAATTTGTGATTTGCGATTTGTGATTTCAAATCACTAATCAGTAATCGCTAATCACCAGCGTCCCTCGCAAATACGATCACTGAATTGGCAGGCACCGTCACGCATGCCGAGTGAGGCAGGTCATTCACTGCCGGTCCGTCGGCGTGAACGGCCCCACCGTTGCCGAATGCGTCGGGGTTCACCCAGTTTTCGTAGACGTCGCTGTTGAAGACCTCGAGCCATACGCCCGGTGCAGGCATCGGGATCTGATAGCCGAATAACGTCGCTTCGTTCAGACTCGCCATCACAACGACGTCGCGCCCCGTACCCTCGAGCCAACGCTGGAAAACGAGCACTCGGGTCCGGTTCTCCATCGACAGCGTGCGTACGGATTCGCTGCGCAGCGCCGGGTGCTTGCGCCGCAGCCATATCAGCTCGCGCGTGAAGCGGTGGAAGTCGATCATCGACTTGTCGCGACTGAGGCCGTCCCAGTACACGAGCGATCCCGAATGGTTGGCGATGTCATCGTCCCAGCGTTTGTCTTCGTAGATTTCCTGGCCCATGAACAGCATCGGAATACCGGGCGCCGTCAGAATCAGCGCCGTGGCAACGCGCGCGCGGCTGCGGGCGTGCCACGTCCGCGTATCGCCGCCACCGACGGCCAGCGATGGGATGCGCGGCGAGCGATCGCGATAGACCTCGTCGTGGCTTTCAATGCACTGCACCGCGCGCCACGCATCGCGGAATCCCGGGGCCCGGAGTTGATCCACGATCGGCTGCCAGTCCACCGGCGCCTGCTGTCCGCCCGAAGCCTCGGCAATGACGCCGCGCACGGCACGACGCAGGCCATCGTGCCAATTCGCATGAAATCCGGCGCCGCCTTCGTCTCGAGGTCGCACCACGGCCGGTTCGGGTCCCCAGTACTCCGCGATGTTGATCGCCGCGGAGTCGCGCTGATTCAGCGTGGCGTTCAGGTCCTGACAGAACAGCCATCCGGAGCCGACGTTCTGCTTGTCGATGACGGTCACCTGGTCGTAGCGAAAGCCGTCGATGTGGTACTCGCCGACGAAGAACGTCGCGTTGTCGATGAGAAACTGCCGCACATCCTGGTTCCACAAGGCGAACACCGGCCCTGTGTGCTCCTGATCGGTGAAGTACAAGCTGTCGTTCGAATTCGTCCCGGCGGCACGATCGAGAAAGTACAGCGATTCGTCCTGCCCGCGCACGTCGCCAGACGCGTGGTTGTAGACCACATCGAGAATCACGGCGATGCCGTAGTGGTGGCAGATGTCGATCAGTGCTTTCAACTGGTTGACGCCAGGCACGAGTACGCTGCGCTCGAGCGGCGACTTGCCCACCTGCATCAGGAGACGATTGACGACGCTCACGTACGGATCGAGCTCGTGGTCGTGTAACTGGTAATCCATCTCGGGCGAGAACAGATCCGAGCCGTTGTAGCCAAGACTGCGCGGCGTGCTGTATTCGACAATCGGCAGCGGCTCGATGGCATTGATTCCGAGGTCGCGTAAGTACTCGATCCGGTTCAGCACGTCGAGGAATTTGGCGACGCGTGTCTCCCGATTCGGACCAAACCACGTGCCGACGTGGAACTGGTAGACGATCAGATCGCGGAAATCGGGTGGGCGCCATCCCGCGTCCTGCCACGGAAATGTGGCCGGCGATCGCAGGATGCACTCGGGGTCCGGCCACTTCGGCGTCAATTCACGTGCGTACGGATCCCGTTTGAATCCTTCGGTCCCAGTGCCAACGACGTAGAACTTGTACTTGTGCCCGTCCGAGGCACCAGGCATGAAGCCCGTCCATCGGCCGTCGCCGTTCTTGACCAGCCGCGACGAGTCGTCTTTTATCCAGCTGTTAAAGTCACCGCGAACGTACACCTCTTTTGCCCGCGGCGCCCACAGACGGAACGTGGCGCCGCCCGACACGAGATTGCCGCCCATCGGAGTGGAAGACGTGATGTGCTGTTGCGATGCAGGCATGATCGTCACTGCCTCGAGAGGGAACAACGTGATCAACGCGGAAGCGGCGCGATCATAACGTCGCTCGGCAGCCGCGATCACACTTTTCGAGCCCGACATTCACACTTGAAATCGGTGCCACCAGGCGAGGACATGAGGACGCGTGTCAAACGTCGACTGGCGGCGCTGCAGCGGCAATCCGGCTGGACCAGAAGTTGCGGAGAGCTCAACAGAGGATCACCGCATGACAACACTGAGAAGGACAGCCTTCGTTGCCGCGTGCATGTTGATCACAGGATCGGTCGTCTCGGCGCAGACGTCGGTCTCGATCGGCGTGCACATCGGTCCGCCACCGCCACCTCGCGTCGTCTACGTTGCTCCGCCGTCTCCACCACCCGAACCAGCGTACGTGTGGGTGCCGGGGTACTGGTATCCGGTCACCGGTCAGTACGTCTGGCATGACGGCTACTGGACGCGTCCGCCGTATCCCGGCGCCTACTGGGTGGCGTCTCGGTACGAACGCGACATGTTTTTCGAGGGGTACTGGTCTGGTCCGCGCGGTGTGATTGTTCACGATCACCGTTGGGATGGCGATCACGATCGCGACTTCCCCGGCAGGGGCCGTGGACGTGGCCGCGGTCGCGGACACCACTGACGCACGCACCGGAATCGCCGCTCCCCCGATTCCGCTTTCGTATCCGCGATTAATTCGAACGACTGAGGGGGGGACTCATGGCAGTTATCGTTCTTCTGCTTCTGGTCGGCGCAGTAGCGTACCGGGCAACCAGCGAAGCGGAGCGGAGGCGGCTGCTCGAACGCGCGCTCCGTACGCTTCGCCGGTGGCACGCCGCATCCCCCCTCCGTGATCCGCAGATCGCGTCGTTCTGGACACAGCTGTGCGAGCGAACGCGCTTCGCACCGGTCACGCCCGCCCTCGTTGGTCTCAACGTCCTCGTTTTTGCCTTCATGCTTCTCGGAAACGGCGCGCTCAGCGCTCCAGAGACGCTCATTTCATGGGGCGCGAGCTTCGGCCCGCGTACCACGAACGGCGAATGGTGGCGTCTGGTGACGATGCTGTTCGTGCATCGAAGCATCCTTCACCTGGTTGTGGATGTCGTCGGCATCCTTACGGTCGGCGTCGTGCTTGAACGGCTGGTTGGACCAGCGGCATTTGCCGCGGTGTATGCGGCGGCGGGATTGTCGTCGAGCGCCTTCGACCTCGTTGCGTCACCGACTGGTCTCAGCCTCGGCGCGTCAGGTGCAGTGTTCGGACTGTATGGGCTCATGCTGGCGTTCGCGATCGGCAGCGTCTTCGATACGAGGCCAACGGTTCCCTGGATGCTTATCAAGTACCTTGCACCTCCTGCTGCGCTATTCGCCGTTTACAGTCTCGCGACCGGCGCGATAACAACCAAGCCCGAGCTCATGGCATTCGTCGTCGGATGTATCAGTGGTCTGTTCGTAGCGCGGCGCATCGAGGAGCGCCCGGTGTCCACGATTCGTACCGCCCCGGTTGTGGTCGGCGCGATCGTGATGGTCATCGTGACCGTGCGGCCGATGAGCGGCATGACGGACATGCGGCCGGAGATTCACAAGCTCGCGACAGCAGAAGAGGCGATGGCGACTCGCTACCAGGCGGCGGTCGATAGGTTCACCAACGGGCGACTGACCGTTCGTGAGCTTGCGGCGGTGATCGATCGCGACATCACGCCCGAGTTGCAGGCCGCGCGCGCACATGTCGCGTCACTCGAGCACATTCCCGACGAACAGAAACCACTGTTGACTGCCGCGCAGCAGTACCTGCAGCTGCGCGACGAAAGTTGGCGTATCCGCTCGAAGGCACTGCACGCGGGCAACGTGAGCATGCTCACACAGGCCGAGGTGTCGGAGATCGCGGCACGCTACGCGCTCAGCCGGATCGAATGACGCTCGACACGCACAGGTAATCCTGCGAATCCCCCTGAGGGTGACTCTCCAGCACCGCCGGCATACCGCGCGCGGTGCGTCTAACGCCGTAGTTGCACACGATTGACATCGGCTCGTCCGGAGCGGACGATGGCTTCATGGGTCGCGCGCTGCTCGCTGCACTGTGCGTGGTCATCAGCTCGTCGACGGCGTCTGCACAGGCGTTGACCACGCTTCACATCACAGTCACGCTGACCGACGCCACCGGCAGGATGATGCCGGTCGCGCGGCACGCGCTGCTCATCAGCGAAGAGCCGCCAACCACGGCGCCGCGACGCATCCTTACCACGCTGGCCGGCACGGTCGATGTCGCGCTTCGGCCCGGACGTTATGCCGTGGAATCCGATCAGCCGGTGGCGTTCCAGGGCAGAAGCTACGAATGGGCGCAGCGCGTCGACATCGTTGCCGGCCGTGACGCCACGCTGGCACTGACAGCCGACAACGCCTCGGTTGGTACGCTTGCATCCGCGTCGAACTCGGCGACACCCTCAGACACCGACCCCTCATTTCTCGCCTCTCAGTGGCAACAGAGCGTCGTCGTTTTATGGACGCCGACTCAGCACGCGTCGGGATTTGTCATAGACGCTCGCGGCCTGATTGTCACCAATGCGCATGCTGTCGGCACCGCGACATCAGCCGAGGTGCAGTTCAGTCCCGACATCAAGGTGAGGGCGGCCGTTCTCGCTGCGGACGCGACGCGCGACGTTGCAATCCTCTGGGTCAATCCATCGGTGATCTCATCGACGCCTCCGCTGCCGCTCGGATGCGGCCAGACGAGGCCGTCGGTGACGAACAGGCAGGAGCTGTACGCCGTCGGCGCGGAGCTGACGGGAAACAAGGGTCTGACCCCCGGGAATGTGACAGGCGTCGGACCGCGGCTGCTTTTGTCGGATCTGGCGCTCGCACGTGCGAGTGCGGGAGGACCGGTCTTCACCGCGGGCGGCCTGATTGGATTCACCACGGCCGACGATCGCGACCCCGATGGCCGTTCGGATACGCGCGTCGTCAGGATCGACCAGGCCTGCGAAGTGATTGCGTCGGTCGAGAAGAAGATGGCGCAGGCGATGCCGCCAGACGCGACGCATCTGCCCCTCGACCCGCGGCCGGTTGCGGTCAGCGCGCTCACCGAAGCGGTAAAAAATCGCGCCGGCAGCCTGAGTCCGTACTCGATGACCACCACCGACTTTGACATCGCGTTCATCACACCAATTCACATCTTCGGCGCAAAGGATCAAGCGCCGCGTCCGGTGATGGACTTCGGCAGCTGGTCTGAGTACGTTGCCGATTACCCGCGCGCGTTGCTGGTGCGCATCACGCCCAGGATGGCCGAGGGGCTGTGGGCCAAGGTGGCGCGCGGCGCGGCGATGACGCAAGGAATGTCGCTGCCGCCGATCACGCGCGTGAAGTCCGGCTTCTCGCGAATGCGCGCGTTCTGCGGCGACACGGAGGTCACGCCAATCCACCCGTTCGTGGTCGAACACCGTGTCTCTGACACCAGGGTGATCGACGAAGGGCTCTACGTGTTTGATCCGGCCGCGTTCGGTCCGCGGTGTAGTGCAGTGAGACTGACTGTCTACTCCGACGATGCGCCCGACAAAGGCGACGCGCGGGTCGTCGATCAGAAGGTGCTGGATCAGATCACACGTGATTTCGCGGCGTTGTGACCGCGTTTACACCCGTTCCTCGGTCCCCCGCAGGTGGTAGCATCAGGCGACTCAGACAGGAGGGCGCTCCAATGAGGCTGAACGTCCTATTGGTGTCACTCGTATGTGTGGCAACGACCGCTATGTCTGCGGCGGGTCGGCACATCATGCTCATGAATCGCCTC
>AR_comb_assmDRAFT_10118929_pt1 | contig 15252 bp, 12 predicted proteins | sample ArasoioldDNA_FD_10543 | JGI IMG/M metagenome (IMG submission 10543) | reverse complement strand
ACTCGGTTCGCAGACCCCGCCCCGTCGAGCGAATCCTCCCTTCGGCATCGACAATCATGACGCACGGACCGACGAAATGGCGCGTGCGAAACCCTTCAATGAAGTCGCGCAGAGCCCGCAAAACGAGCCAGAACTCCGTTGTGCGTGAATGCGGTCCCTCGTGCAGAACGCGATCGTTCTTCGCGACCGACAGATGGGACATCGAGGCGCGCTTCATGAGCCTTGCCTACGCACAACGACGGCCGGAGTCAGCGCGCGCAAAGCCGATTCCATCCGTTGCCAGCGGTCGTTGCGAAGATTGCCGGCCTGAGGTCTACGACTAGGGCACGCTGTTAATCAGCCTGGTCGATGCTCGGACTACTCGACTCGTCTGGCGCGGTTGGGCCAAGGGCAACATCGACGGCATCATCGACGATCAAAAATGGCTGGAGCAACGAATCGACAAGGCCGTCGCCCGCATCATGCGAGAGTTTCTGCACAACTAGCGAGGCCCAGCCTCAGACCGTCCAGCATGTGCGGCCTCGCTAGTCTGCAGCGTTGGCTTTGCCCCGCCTCAGGGTCCTGGACCAAGGCCCAAAGACCGAGGACAATTCGCGTTCGATTCACTTCCCCCGTTGGATGGACTCGATGTACCGGACCAGGTTCTTCAGGCGCATGCTCGCGACAGGTTGATCCGCAGGCAGAGGAGCGAAGACACGCCCCCAGATGGGCATCTCTGTCGTGCCGTGGGCCGGTGTCGCCATCTTCCCGGTTCCCCTGATGACGTACTCCACTGCCGCGGCGTCCAGGGTGCCATTGTGGCGCGAGGCCAGCATCGTCAGGTCCGGAACTGACGCCTTCATCGCCGGCGCCGCAACTCCCTTGCCTCGTCCATCCATGCCGTGGCACACCGCACAGTAGGCTACGAAGTTGTCCCGACCTTCGACCGATTGAATTGCCGCGTACGGAACCTGTTTGATTTCCGGGGTCTGGCTTCGGCTATTTCCCGCCGATTGTGCGACAGGTGCCCCCAAGCCGACGGCAAACACAGCCGCTGACAGGAGGAAGCACGGCCACTGGTTGTTCTCGATCCGCATGATGACCCTCCTCTCCGTGCAGAAGGACTGCGTGGCTCCTGTTTCTCCGTTATGGAAGATTTCGCATATCTGCGAATTCCTTCGAGCGACGGTTTGGTTTCCAGGCTCGATTTGTTTGTGATCGCCGAATACGTGATCCGGCCTGTTCTCTTGGTGAATGAAGAAGCAACGACACTGCCAATCTCAGAACGATCGGGTGAAGCGCCGCGACTTTGCACCAGATGACGAAACGCAGGCACATCGTGCGATCAAGGGGCGGCGTTGCGGCTGGCTCAGGCTGTCACTGAGTCGCGCCAATGCGAGCATGGCTGCCACAATGGAGCGTTGCAGGGTACGACCATTACTTCCGTACCGAGAGTGACGGTCTCGAACTGGCGCCACTGAGAAGCGTTCCCATGCGGTATTTACTCGTCGCATTGATGCTCGCGCCGCCAATGCTCTTATCGTGGGCTTCACCCGGCAGTCGATTCGCCAGGAGACGCTTGAGACGGTCCTGAATCTCGCACGGTTTGATCGCACCGATATGCCGATTACACTCGCGGCAGTTGCGCCCGCGGCCACATCTCATGGTGTCGAAGCCTGGACGTTCTACGGCGCCAACGGGAAAGCTGAGCGAATCTTCGTCTACACCGGCAGCGACACGTTTCGGTGCGCGCGTTGGCCGTTCGGTATGCACCAGTGCCGCGTCAGGCTCGCTTCGGCTCTCGTTCACGAAGCGTGGCACTTTGAAAACGGACGAAACGAGGGAGACGCCTTACCAAAATCGCGACACCGGCAAAGAACGCTCACGAATTTGAATTCGCCATGGACAGGTTACGGCTGATCAAGGGGTCGCGCATGCAGATCACCCTGCGCGAGACCGTTTCGGTGCGCCTGCCATCGCCATCCGATATCGCCGAACATCCGGTAGAAGATGTCGGGCATCAGCGACGTTGCCATCGTCTCGATCGACTGGTGCGGCACAGCGCCCGTCGTCGCCAGCGACGGAACGGCTTGGTCCAGCGCGCGCACGATATTCGTCACCGGACCGGCCGGCTTGTCAAGCCGTGTGGCAGGGGTGATGACGCCGCCGCCCCCGAGAGGAAGACCACCCGCCCACAGGTAACCCGCATGGTCGGCGAAGTGGTGTGCTATGCGCATCGCCGTGCGCGTCTGCTCGGCTTCCGGGAAGCCACAGTTGATCAACATCGCGAACCGCGGTATCGGCGTCCACTCCTCCGCCTGTGCCCGCGCGCCGGCGACGAGTTCGAGCGCGTGGGTCGTCAACGACGGCAGCGCATCAACGTACAACGGTGTAACGAGGAAGAGGAGATCGCTCGCCGCCAGGTCGGCGGCCGATGCAAGTGCCGAGGCACGTGCGTGCACAAACTCAGTCGCGACATGGATGTTCGTGGCAACGCCGGCGGACGTGAGCCTCGCCTCAATGGCTCGTACGAGGACTTCGGATGCGCTGGTCCCCTTCGCCTTCGGGCTGCCGATGAGCAGTGACGTCCGGCGAATCCGTCCCCCGTCGCTCGCGCGGGGGTCTGGCGCAGCGGCAGCGAGGAGTGCGCGCGTCAGAGCTGCGCGCCCCGTAATCGACGCTCCCGGCGTGAGCGTGTGTTCGAACATCGCGCGAATGGCCGTGGGCCACTCGGGCTCGTGCTCGGCGTCAACGACAACTGTGCCACAGGCGGGCGAGAGATAGTTGACGGCGTTGGCATCCGTCAGCTCGGCGAAGGTCTCGGCCAGTGCCGGGTCAGGCGTTGGGAGCCACCCGATCGAGAACAGCCGCTGGTGAGTGACATACCGCATCTTATGGTGCGTCAGGGCGTGGCGAGTCGTGAAGAACGGTTCCAGCAGGCACAAAAGCCGATCGATTGCCGTTTTGAGGACGTGCCCGTGACCACCGAATGTGACCGGGTCGAGGAACACGAGCGCATCGGCGTCATGGACGGCCTGTACGATCCGCGTTTCCGCATCCTGTGACCGACAGCGCCCGGGTGTCTTCACCCAACAGTCGAACTCGCCCTGGCAGAACGCGAGATTGGTCGAGGTCAGGTCGAACGTGTCGCACCGGTCATATCCGGCGTGGACCAGTTCCTGCGTGACCACGCTTGCCAGTCGACCCGAGGACGGCTGGTCCGAGGGTAAGGCCGCCAACAACACTGCTCGCATGCGTGCTTCACCCGCCCCGACGGAGCGGCGACTCAACCCTACTCTATTTCGATTGACGTCGGGCGTCCAGCCGCGTGGAACGGTTTACTGAGAATCTACTTGTCGGAAATCCGGCGCAGAGGACTTGGTCATGATCGGCTGAACGCCAGAGACCGAACACTCGCTCACTCCCAACTGAGGCTTGCTAGTGGCGAGTCTGTGGAACTTCTCTTCGGCAAGATTGCGTGAGAGGAGACGAATAGTCCGATGATCGCGTTTGCAGAGAGACCGAATCTCCTAATCTCTCGACACACCCTCGACGTCGTGCGGATCGAGGCGGCGCTGCGTGGCTGTTCGTCGCAAATTATCTGGTCCGGCTAACACTATTGACGGAGGCATGATTTGTAGCTGTGCTACGCGCGATGCCGCACCGTCGTTCGGATCCTCGCGGCGATCCGATTTGCGTTGTCGACGTCGAGGCCTCCTGCTCGAGCTGCTCGCCCTGCGCCGCCAATTGGCCGTCATGGCGCGCCGAAGCGGCGGTTTCGACCGTCTGACTGTCTGGTGTAGCTAGTCCTGGGGGGCCGCGATGGCGCAACGCTCCGGTACTGATTCAACCGGCCACCGTCGACGGGTGGCACCGCCCCCTGGCCGATCTCGTCCTCTACGAGGTGAACGTCGCCGAGCTGGGTGGCGACCTGGAGCGCACCCGCGATTTGATGGCCTACTTGTCCGACCTTGGAGTGAACGGCATCGAGGCCATGCCGCTCTCGAATGTTGGGGCGAGCGTCGACTGGGGCTATCTGCCCATCGGCTACTTCGGCGTCGACGAACGCTTCGGCAAACGATCGGACTTCCAGCAACTGGTCGATGTAGCGCACGCCCACGGCATCGCCGTTATCGTCGACATGGCCTACGGTCACACAGGCGTCGACTTTTTGTACTACGATGCCTACACGCGGCTGGGCTATCGCGACAACCCCTTCATGGGCCCGTTCGCGAAGGACTACTTCAGCAGCTTCGGCAAGAGCACTGATTTCACCCAGCAGCTGACGCGCGAGTACTTCTTCACCGTCAACCACCACTGGCTCAGTGTCTACCACGTCGACGGCGTTCGTTACGACTGCGTGCCGAACTACTGGGACGGAGCGATGGGCGTCGGATATGCGAATCTTGTGTACGAGACGCATCAACTGACGAGAGCGCAGGTTGCCCAGGGCGCGCCGTATTGGAATCGGTTCGACGGCGGCGCGGGATCGCCACTACGTCTGATTCAATGTGCCGAGCAGCTCGAGGCGCCAGAAGAGATTCTCCGCACGACATACTCGAACGCCACGTGGCAGAACCAGACGTTCGGAGCTGCGAAGAACGTCGCGCGCGGCGACCGCGGCAATCTGACTGGCTGGGGACTATCGCTCGGCCTGTTCGGGTATCCGGAACACGAGACGATCGATGGCGAGACGATGTCGAAGACAGCGATCCAGTACATCGAGAACCACGACCACGAGCGGTTCATCTGCAACTTCGGGCTCGTTAACCCCGACGAAGCGGGCAATCCCCTGTTCCTCGAAGGTGACCGGAGTCGATGGTTCAAGCTGCAGCCTTACCTCATCGCTCTCGCCATGAGCAAAGGGATTCCGATGTTCTGGCAAGGACAGGAATTTGCGGAGAACTATTTTCTGCCGGACTTCGGCGCGGGCCGGGTTGGTTTGCTGCGGTCGGTGCGTTGGGATTTCTTCTACGATGAAGCAGGCCGATCCGTCGCGAATCTGATGCGGAAGCTGTTACGGATCCGGCGGACGCGCAGTCACATTCGCACTGGGACCTACTTCTTCTTCAATGATTGGGATCGGTATCAGTCACGTGGCGTGCTGCTATTCGCACGCTTCGCCTAGTTCCCCTGAGACGCGGCAGCTCCCTGATCCATGAGCACGATGTCACTCGTGCTGTCGTACTGGCCGACGATCAGCGCGCCGTCGCTCGTCCATGTCAGGCCGCGGATGCGTGGTCCGAGAGGCAACTCCGCCAGCTTTCGGAACGGGACGGCGGAATCGGGGTCGGCCAGCCAGATGGACGTCGGCGCATTGGTGTTCTGAAGCGTCACGGCGAGACGCCTGCCGTCAGGCGACCACGTCATCATCCCGTTGGCGAAACCACCCTGGAGCACGGGCGCTTTGAGTGTCTTCGCGGATTGAGGATCCCCGTCCGGCGCGATGAAGGAGAGGCCCGCGAACGCCTGGCCCGTGGTTGACGTTGACGACTCGAGATAGGCGATTCGATCGCTGGTCGGCGACCATGCCGGTTCCCCGACCGCTCCCGGAGCGGCGATCTGCCGCGTCTGCCCGTCGGCTACCGCGACGCTCCACAGGCCGGGCCACGTTCCGGCACCAGCTGCATAGATAACGGCAGTCCCGTCGCGCGACCAACTGAGTCCGCTGACTGGCGACACGTTCACGAGCTTGCGTGGCGGACCGCCCGCGGCCGCGATGAGCCAGATGCCGCGCTGTCCTCCTCGGTTGGACACGAACGCGACCGTCTGCCCATCGGGGGATAGCGCAGGGCGTTCATCCTGAGAAGACCCCGAGGTCAAGGGACGCACATCAGTGCCGTCGATGTTCGCAGTCCAGAGATGCCGGGCGCCGTCGCGCGTCGAGCTGAACGCGATGCGATTCGACGTTGGCACCCAAGTCGGATCCAGGTCGCCACCGAACCCATCGGTCAACGCCGTGATCCGGCCAGCTTGCGGTCCGCTCGTTTCGATACGCACCAGCGCTCGACGGTTCTCGTAGCGCGTGGCGACCAGCACGCGGCCATCGGCGGACACGCGCGGCTCTGCGTACTCGCCGAGACCGAACGTGAGCCGCCTCGCGAGGCCGCGGAAGGGCCGCCACCAGATACCGAGCTCGACACTGGTCGAATCCGCCGAGTAGATGAGTCCGCGCGGAAGAGGGACGGGAAACATCGCGCGCGTCAGCGTCGTGACGACGGGTTCCGGATTGCCGCCGCTCGCAGCAACACGGAAGATATCGGTCTGCTCGAGGTTGAACCCTGTCGTCGCTGGCCGCATGTAATAGACGAACCCGTCCTGGGACCACGACAACCAGTGCAGGTGAACCCCGCCGCTGGCCGGCACGAGCTCGCGACGGTTCGTGCCGTCGCCGTCTGCCACCCAGATTGCGTCACCGGCGGTAGCACCTGGGCGGATGAACGCCATGCGCTTGCCGTCGGGGGACCAACGCATCCCTTGAAACGGTGCATCGAGTAGCGCCCGCGGGGGGCCGGGCAGCGGCGCGGGGATCTCGTAGGTCGAGAACGGGCCCGTGCCGTGAAGCCTCGCTGCCACGGCAATTCGGCTGCCGTCGGGTGACACTTCGAGACCACCGACTGCGGGTGTCCCCGATACATCAAGGCCTGCCGACGCTGTGAGGTTCACGGCTTCGCCACCAGCCAGGAACTTCACCCAGACGTTCTGCGAGCCGCCCGCGTTCGAGACATACGCCACCCACTTGCCGTCCGGTGAGATCACGGGCGCGAATTCGCGTGCCGGGCCACTTGTGATCGGCACGATGCGAGAGAAGGTCGGCGCACCAGACGTGTCCGGTTCCCGTCCCGACCACCACGCCCACGACATTGCGGCAAGTGCCACCAGCGCTGCCGCAGCTACCGACCACGGCAGCAGTGGGAGAGGACGAGGCGCAAATGCGCCACGTGATTCGGCCTCCACTGCGATCGGTGCGTCGAGATCGGGCCGCGCATCGCCAATGTCGCGCAGCCTCCGCTTTTGATCCTTCTCGAGGCAGCGACGAATCAGCGTACGTACGGCAGTGGGTGTGCCCGGTGGAAGTGACGTCCAATCCGGATCGCGATCGAGGATGGCGACGATCGTGTCGGACAACGTCTCGCGTCCGAATGCCGAACGGCCCACGAGCGTCTCGTAGAGCACGCAGCCGAAAGCCCAGATATCCGTCCGTTTGTCGATGGCCAACCCTCGCGCCTGCTCGGGGCTCATATAGGCGGCGGTTCCAAGAATCACGCCGTCGCATGTGTTCACGGCGGTGTATGTCGGCGATTGCGACATGTCAGGCTGCGGTAGTTCGTCGGCGGCCTTGGCGAGACCAAAGTCGAGAACCTTGACGACTCCGCCGGGTGTGATCTTGATGTTGGCCGGCTTCAGATCGCGGTGGACGATGCCACGCTCGTGAGCGGCGTCGAGCGCATCGACGATCTGACGCGCGATTGACACGGTCTCCGTTGGTGGCACTGGGCCGCGCACGATGCGATCGGCGAGCGTCGGCCCTTCGACCAGCTCCATCACCAACGCCCTGACATCGGCAGTGTCTTCCAGGCCGTAAATGTTCGCAATGTTCGGATGGTTCAGTGACGCCAGCGTTCGTGCTTCACGCTCGAACCGGGCCAGTCGCTCCTGCTCACGCGCCACGGGTTCCGGGAGAACCTTGATGGCTACGTCGCGACCGAGCTTCAGGTCGCGAGCGCGATACACCTCGCCCATCCCGCCCTTGCCAATCTGGGCGGCGATCTCGTATCCGCCGAGCCGAATTCCTGGGGTAAGCGCCAAGGGAAGCGGTTGCGATTATAGGGGAGGCGGGCGCAAGCGGGACTACAATCCAGCAATACAGGAGATCACGATGCGCCCGCAGATTGTCACGGCTCTTTCGATCGTGCTCGGTGCGACCGCCGCACATGCCCAAACCGCTGCGTCCTGTAACTTGCCTCACGGGTCAGGTGTCTCGTCGCAGCAACTGTTGTCGGGTCAGCGCCCGCTGTGCTGGCGGGGGGCCGCATAACGGCATTCTGTCGACCTCACGCGCCGAACACTCCCTTAATCGTTCTATCGTTCTTGGAGCAGCTCGGATAGCACGGTGTGCCTTTCGTCAACTTGATCGCGGGCCCACTGAGTGGGGTTGTCTTGCCACGATAGCGGTCGCTTCTACCCGTCTACGTGTCTTGCCCGTGAGCATCCGGTATTTGACCGGATGCTCACCGATCAAATCGGTTGAGCAGATCGCAATTCTCGAAAGAATTCCAGCCTCGTCATGCGATGGCGTCCACGATCTTGGAGGCTTCGTCGAAAAATTGTTCAGAAAGGACGAATCGAACGATTACGTAGAACACCGTAACCCATTGAACGATTGACTCGCCGATAGCGCTCTTCAGCCTCCTCGAACGCTCGCAGGTCGCGCACGAAGGCGGCGTCACCGGCCAATCGCTCCAGTCGTTCGAGCGGGACACACTGCAGGACGAGCCAGGGGTTCTGCGTGCGGTCCCAGAGATCCCCACCGACACGTTTCCACAACGCATCACCTGCATGGCTCCATGTCCATCGCAGGTCCAGGGCAAGCCGGCAGAGCCCGGTCAGCGGTTCCGGGAGAGGATAGGGCGAAGCGCCCGGCACGCGTGGAGGCCTCATTCACCGCGTTTCTCCGCTTTCGGTTTCGAGAAAGGCCACCGGGTTGTGTCGCTTTGATTGTATAGGCTGAACAGGCAAACCGAACCGGAGGGCATTCGAAGCCATGTCGCGACTGCCGGGAATTCGGCGGTTGCTGGGCGGTAACCGTGCACCTCGCTATGAACACGGACCAGTCATCACGATTTGGAGCGACGACGGTCAGCGACGCACTGATCGCACTCCTCGCCTGATCGAATATTTGAGTGGACGCATTGGGGAATTTCACCTTGGCGCGGGAACAATTGCCCCAACCCTCGTTCGAGGCAAGTGACTCATGCCACCCCTGCGTCTTGATTGCGGCGGCACCTCACTTGCTTCGGACATTCCCCAGATCGAGCGGTAACCTCCAACACGCGGGTCGCCGAACGCCACTACCGAATGCGGCTGCGGTGACTGACGGTCGTCTTCCACGTTCTCGCTAAGGGGGCAGGTCGCTCATTCACGTGACTGACGATCGCAGGCAAAGCACGGCGGCTCCCAAAAGGCCGGCGGTGCTAGCGACAGAAGATGCGCAAGGAAGGGCATCATGCAACACGCAGCACTCTTGTCTGAGTCGGTCGGCCCGATCAAGGGGACTGAACAGACTCCTCGAGTACTCGTGGTCGGCTACAACGGAGCCAACAATACCGGCGCCGAAGCCCTATTGTTATCCGACATCGAAGATTTGCGGGCGGTACTCGGACCCAACGCCCATTTCACGATTCCCACCCTGAACGAAGCCAACCTGCGGCGCTATCTTCAGGAGGGACCCACACTGGACATCGTCCCGCTCTCCCCTATTTTCCTGGGCCCCGTCTGGAAACTGGTGCGAGCGCACGATCTGGTGATGCTGGTTGAGGGCAGCTCGTACATGGACACCTGGAGCTCTGCCTTGCTGTGGTACTTCCTGTGGGCCACCCACTGCGCATATGCGATGGGAAAACCTTGTCTGGCGTATGCGGTCGATACCGGAAGCATGTCGTCCTTCAATCAGCGCCTGACCCGCCGGGAAGCCAGCAAGACCGATCTGATCATCACCCGTTCGCAGGCTGCCGCCAGGCGCCTGCGCTCCTTGGGTGTCACGGCACCAATTGAATCCACTGCCGACAACGCCTTCAATTTCCGCCCCAATCCTCACGATGCAGATTGGGTGCAGCGGGTCTGGCCCGAAAGGGCGGGAGTGGTGGGCCTGGCAGTGGTCAACGTCTATCTGTTCCCGGTGGTGTTGCGTTTGTTTGGCCCTAAGGAATATTGCTACCGCTGGCCCTACTACTACGCACATTCTCGCAAGCGAATCCAGGCCGCCCAGGCTCTCGCAGAGGGTTATGCACAGTTAGCGGATCACGTCATCAGCAAGTACGGCAAATCCGTCGCTCTGATCGGCATGGAGCAACTCGACGAGCCGCTCGCCCGCCAGATCCTGTCGCATATGAAACACCAGGAGCACGCCAAGGTGTTCTCGGCCCGCGAGTACAACGCTTCGCAAATGACCGTCCTCCTACGAAGCCTCGAGCTCTTGATCACCTCGCGATACCACGCCGCTGTGCTCTCTTTGGCCGCGCATGTGCCCCAGATTGCCGTCGGGCACGACCTGCGGCTCGAGACTCTTTACCGCGAGCTGGGTTTGTGGGAGCAGTTTTTCCACAAACCAGCGACACCTCACCTGACTGAAGATCTCGAGAGGAATATCCAACAACTATTGACCAACCCTGCGGCGCAACAAGAAGCCCTGCGCCGAGGTTGCGAAGAGCACCGGACACAGGCCAAGCGCAATCGCGAGCTCTTGCGAAGATTTGTCCAGGCCCACGGCTGGGCCAAACGGGAAGTACTGGCGTGACGACAGTTCTGCTCACGGGCGCTTCCGGCTTTCTCGGCACCCAGGCCGCGCGGAAATTGCTGCAGGACCCCGCCCTGAGCTTGATCGCAATCGTCCGGGCCGAGACCCGAGAGAGCGCACTCAGGCGATTGTCAAGGGTCTGGTGGGACTGGCCCGAACTCATTGAAGCCATCGGAACCAGAGTCGAAGTGCTGTGTGGTGATGTGGCGTTTCCAAGACTCGGGCTGGACGCAGCCACGTACACCGATCTGACCACGCGCGTGACGCATATCGTCCATACGGCCGCCGATCTGCGGTTGAACGCGCCTCTGGATGAATTGCGCAAGACAAACGTGCAGGGGACGGCGCAGGTACTCGAATTAGCCTACGCGGTTCAGCGCGATCACGGCCTGACGCGCCTGGCTCATGTCTCCACGGCCTATGTCTGTGGCAAACGCGAAGGAGTGATCCCCGAGGACGCCCTCAGCGCTGAGTATGGTTTCTCGAGCGCCTATGAAGAAAGCAAGTGCGAGGGCGAGCGATTGGTGCAACAGGCCAAGGCCGGGCTTCCGATTTCGGTCTTTCGCCCCGGGATGATCGTGGGAGACAGCGCCACCGGCGCAATCAAGACATTCAACACTTTCTATGTACCCCTCCGTCTGTACCTCACCGGCAAACTATGGGTCGCTCCTACGGGCGCCGATCTGCGGCTCAACGTCGTTCCGGTGGACTACGTCGCCGATGCGATTGTGCGACTGACCTTCGCAGCCGAAGCCGAAGGGCTCAACTTCCACCTGACCGCACCCTACGAATCGCTCTTTACCGTGGGTGATCTGGTTACGTTTACTCGAGTCTGGGCGAGGGAGCATCTGAATCTGAATCTCTGGCGGCCCGCGTTCCTGCCCTTGCCCAAATGGGTTACGAGGATTCGACCTGGACGCTCTTCCAAAGAAGCGACGGGCTTGACCGGCCCTTTGACGAACCTGTGGCCATACTTTACGCAGCCGCCACGTTTCCAACGGGACAATGTGGATCGCCTGTCCGGGTCTTACCAACTGGACTGGCACGAATTTCTGCCAAAACTCCTCGAGCACGCCGTCTACCACAGCTTCATGCACCGCTCCGAGCGCACGGTGCACGAGCAGATCTTGTACCGCCTCGAGGGCCACGGGCCACGCATCACGTTTTACGACCTCGTTGGGGGAAAGTTGTTCACGCGAGATGCGCGCCAGATGCGCGAGGACATGCTCCACGCGGCAAGTGCGTTGCGGAGCCTAGGCATTGAGAAAGGGGATCGAGTTGCGGTCGTAGGCTTCAATAGCACCCGCTACCTCACACTGGACGTGGCGATTGGTCTCGTGGGCGCGGTGAGTGTGCCGCTCTACTACACCAGCCCGCCCGCCGATCTCTGCGAGATCATGAAAGCCAGTGATGCAAGGCTCCTCCTGGTCGGCAGCGCACCATTGCTCCAGCGTCTGAGGAAATTGGCCTTGGGACTTCCCATCGTTTCCTTTTGTCGAGAGTCGCAACCAGAAGGCCCGACGCACAATGTTCTGACCTGGGAAGCGTTCCTGTCCCTTGGGAAGGAACCAATTCCAGAGGCGGCTCCGGTTGGCTTTGCCGAAATCGCGACACTTCGCTACACCTCGGGCACCACCGGAAAACCCAAGGGGGTGGTGTTCACCCATCAGCATCTGCGCTGGATGGGCGAGACCATGGCGTCCCTATTGCCCTGGAGAACACGCACCCGTCGAACGTCACATCTTTCCTTCCTGCCCATGAACCACGTGGTCGAGGGCATCCTGGCCACGTACGCACCCTATTTCATTCCGGCGCCGCTCGACATCTACTTCCTCGAGGATTTTCGCAGGCTCGAGAAGGCGTTGCCACAGGTACGGCCTCACATCTTTTTCTCAGTGCCCCGTGTGTACGAAAAGATCTGGGAAGCCTTCGGGCGCAGCCCATTCGCACGATGGTATGTGGAGTGCGAGGAAGGCCCCATCAAGAAGTTGCTCCGGCCGGTTCTTCGCTCGGTAATTTTGCGCAAGGCCGGCCTGGATCGTTGCGATCAGCTTATTGTCGGCTCCGCCCCAGCCGACGCCGAGTTGTTGCGGACCTACCGGGAAATTGGGATCGACATTCACGATGCGTATGGCCTCACGGAAGCGCCGCTCGTCACCTTGAACCGCGTGGGAGCCAACCGCGTAGGAACGGTCGGCAAACCCTTGCCCCAGACCGACGTGCGCATCGCCGAGGACGGTGAAGTGCTGGTCAAAGGCCCCCAAGTGACCTCGGGCTATTTTGGAGAGGGTGTCGCACAACCCTTTCGCGACCGTTGGCTCTCTACCGGCGACCTGGGATCACTCACTGAAGGCTATTTGGTTATTGAGGGCCGGAAGAAGGAACTGATCGCCACGGCCTACGGCAAGAAGATTCAGCCCGGGAAGGTCGAAGGAATGATCAAAGAAATCTCCGGGGTCGCGGATGCCCTGCTGGTGGGCGACAACCGGCCTTACTGTGTGGCTCTCGTGTGGCTCGAGCCCGGTCATCCGCCCCCTGAGTCCATCGATAGGGCCCTGCACCGAGCGAACACCCGACTCTCGCACCCCGAACAGGTCAAGCGCTGGGCCATTTTGAACAACGATCTGACGATCGAAGGGGGCGATCTCACTGCGAATCTGAAACTCAGGCGGCAGGCTGTTTCCGAGCGATGCCACGCAGTGATCGATGCGCTCTACGGCGACAAACAGGTTCCAGCGAGCGTTCTCCACATGGGCACGGCCGGACAAGATCCGAAGGAACGGATCAGGTATGAGCGTCGCGCTTAAGCTCTTGCAACTCCACACTCCAGAGTTCTTCAAGAAACAGGCCCTCAGGGAGTTGTTTGAAGCGACGGCGAATGCGTTCGGTCGAGAAGTACCCTCACTTGAAACGCAGTCATTGCTGCAACGGCTGCGAACCTACGCACGATTTACCGCCGAGCAGGCCGAGGAGTATCTCCAGCGAGGAGAAGACCCGGCGAGCCTGGAAGCCCGCCTCCATCGAAATGCCCGTCGCTTGGGTCAGCGTTTGCGCCAGCGTTTCGGGATCACTCGGCGCCAAGAGGTCATGGCGATGGCACGAATTCTCTACGGCATCATCGACATCGATTTTGAGGGGAGCCCGCAGGGCGACATCGTGATCCGGCGCTGCTATTTCAGCCAGTTCTATTCGCCCAGAGTGTGCGAGCTCATTTCCGCGCTGGATGAAGGCTTGCTCGCAGGGCTGGCAGGTGGGGGGAAGCTGACCTTCACCGAACGCATCACCCAAGGTTGCGAGGCGTGCAAGGCCCGTTTCCTGAACCAGCCTGAATCGTCTGCGCTTGGACACTCTGAGCGGCTGGTGTCATGAAACGCGCCATCGTCGTCGGGAGCGGCGCGGGCGGGGCCACAGTCGCCAAGGAACTTCAAGGCAAGTTCGAGGTGACGACCCTCGAGGCGGGACACGATTTTCGCCCGTTCTCCTGGACGCTGCCTCGACTTGAGCAGTTCAAGCGCACCGGCTTGCTGTTCGATGAACGTTTGATTCGGTTCTTCTTCCCCACCATGAACATCCGTAAGACCGCCGACGGGATGACGCTGGTCAGGGGAATTGGCGTGGGCGGTACGACAACCATCGCCACCGGAAATGGCCTGCGCATGGATCAGGGCTTGAGGGCCATTGGCATCAACCTCGATGCCGAGTTTGCCGAGTTGTGCCATGAAATTCCCATTTCCACCTCTCACCAATCCAAGTGGCGCGAAGTGACTACAGAACTGTTCGAGATTTGCCAGGAACTGAACCTGAACCCATTCCCAGCGCCCAAAATGGGTACCCATCAGAACTGCGTGCACTGCGGGCGCTGCATGTTTGGCTGCCCCGCGGGGGTCAAGTGGGACAGCCGTGAATTCGTGGCGGTGGCGCTTGAAAAGGGTGCCCGACTCCTCACCGGTTGCAGGGTCGAGCGGGTGGTCATGCGAGACAGAAAAGCTATCGGCGTAGAAGTCCGCAAGGCTTGGTCGCGCGAGTTTTACTCAGCCGATCTGATCGTCCTGGCCGCGGGTGGTTTCGCCACGCCGGTGATTCTCCAGAACTCCGGCATCCCGTGTGAGCCCCACCTGTTCGTTGACCCGGTACTGTGCGTGGCGGCCGAGGCTAAAGGTGTGCGGCAATGCTACGAGATAGAAATGCCCTTCGTTGTTCAGCAGGAGGGCTATATCATCTCGCCCTATTTCGACTACTTGAGCTTCTTCTTCAATAGAGCCTGGAAGTACCCGGTTAACGACGTCCTGAGCGTGATGATTAAGATCGCGGATAGCAACGCTGGCAGCATTTCGCGCCACGGGGTGGATAAAACCATTACCGACTCGGACAAACGACGCCTGAAGCAAGGTGTGAACACGTGCAAGGAAATCCTGCGCCGGTTCGGGATCAAGGAACATCAGATGTTTCTGGGCACGCTCAACGCCGGGCACCCGGGCGGGATGTTGCCCCTCACCGAGCGCGAGGCCGACTCTCTCCATTCCGCGCGACTTCCCGAAAACCTTTACGTAGCAGACGCAACGCTGTTCCCAAATTCGCTGGGGAATCCACCGATCTTGACGATTGCGGCGATGGCTAAGCGGGTAGCTAAGATGTGTGCTCAGCATTGGGCTTGAGCGGGGATGCTGGCGGAACAGGAACTCGAGATCCTGTTCGGTCCTGAGTCCCGGCCATCATTGTCGTCTCGCGCGTCAAGCAGTCCCGTCGCTTGAGCGACC
>AR_comb_assmDRAFT_10164962_pt1 | contig 15258 bp, 18 predicted proteins | sample ArasoioldDNA_FD_10543 | JGI IMG/M metagenome (IMG submission 10543) | reverse complement strand
GCTGGGTTGATCGTGCTGCAAAGTGAGGAACTGGCGCGTGGAGTCTCGGTGTTAGAAAAGAACGGTTCTGTGCTGAAGCATTGCGACGAAGTGAACCGCCTGGAGGATGAGGCCGATCACATAAGCCGTCGCGCCATTGCGTTGCTTTTTGATACTGAGAAGGATCCGATTCAGCTGATCAAGCTCAAGGAATTGTATGAAGTGCTGGAAACCGCGACGGACAAGGCGGAAGACGCTGCCAATGTTCTCGAGGCGATCGTGCTGAAGAGCGCTTAGGCGAGTTGAGCCAACTACCGAAACGAGCCCACTTTCCCAATGCATGCTGATGTAGTCCTGGTTCTTATCACAGTCCTGGTAGCTCTGATCTTCGACTTCGTGAACGGATTTCACGATTCCGCGAACAGCATAGCTACGGTGGTTTCAACCCGGGTGCTCTCGCCGCGATGGGCAGTGGCGTGGGCTGCAACATTTAACTTTCTGGCTGCGTTCATCCTGGGCACGGCAGTAGCCAAGACGATTGGCACGGGGATGATCCGGCTGGAGTATGTCGATCAGCAGGTGGTTCTGGCAGGATTGTTCGGTGCGATCGTTTGGGACCTACTGACGTGGTGGTGGGGTCTGCCGACATCGTCGTCGCATGCTCTGATCGGAGGGTACGCTGGAGCAGCGATGGCAAGAGCGGCGCTGCGGTCAGGGCTGGCGGCAATGCCGAGCGTCATCATTGCGCACGGATGGACGAAAACGCTCATCTTCATTGTCTTCGCGCCGCTGATCGGGCTCATTCTCGGATTTAGCTTCATGCTTTCCATCTATTGGATCTTCCGCCGGTCGGCTCCACAGCCGGTTGACCGGCTGTTCCGCAGGCTGCAATTGCTCTCGGCAGCGTTTTACAGCCTCGGTCATGGCGCCAACGATGCACAGAAGACCATGGGGATCATCGCGGGCGCACTCTACACCGGCGGATTCATGAGCAAGTCGGACATGATGGGATCTTGGGGACGCTTGCATTGGCCCATCATCCTGGCGGCGCATGCTGCCATCGCGGCCGGCACTTACTTCGGCGGTTGGCGCATTGTGAAGACCATGGGACAGAAAATCACCAAGCTCAAGCCGGTAGGTGGCTTCTGCGCCGAGACAGCGGGATCACTCACGCTGTTTGGAACCGCTCTGGCCGGGATTCCGGTCAGCACAACCCACACGATCACTGGCGCTATCGTCGGCGTCGGCGCTGTACATCGCTTGTCGGCGGTGCAATGGGGTGTGGCAGGACGCATTGTGTGGGCGTGGATCTTCACCATTCCGGCATCTGCGATCGTGGCGGGCTTGGCACTGCTTGTCATGAACAAGCTCTCCTGAATTTTGTTATCTCGATCGCGCTTACCTCATCGCTGCGCGCCCCTCCCCGTATAATCAAACTTTGGGCTTTTTATGATTCAGACTTTATTCGGCAGTCTTCAGGAAGAGCAGAAACCGAGTTTTCTAGACCGCATGAAACAAGCGGTCACGCGCACGCGGGAGAATCTCGCCGAGCGCATCGACGAAGTTGTTTCGTTCGGCAAGGAGATCGACCGCAACACCCTGGACGATCTGGAAGCGACGCTGATCGGAGCCGATCTAGGCTCGACGACTACGCAGGAAGTGCTTGGCAAGCTGCGGGAAAAAGCCGACCGCAAGCAGATCGGGAACGTGGAAGAGCTAAAGCGGCTGCTGAAAGACGAGTTGCTCGGAATACTAAATGCGGCGAATTCTCGTCCGGTGAGCAAGGTCGATGGTTCTCCCGAAGTGATCCTGGTTGTAGGAGTGAACGGGACGGGGAAGACCACCACGATCGGCAAGTTGTCGCAGGTGTTCCGGTCGCAGGGGAAGAACGTGCTGCTGTGCGCGGCCGATACATTTCGGGCCGCGGCCATTGAACAGCTAGAGATTTGGGGGCAGAGAACCGGGACCGAGGTTATCAAAACAAAGGCTGGTGGCGATCCGGCGGCGGTGCTGTTTGACGCGCTGCAAGCCGCCGTTGCGCGCAAGACAGACTACGTTGTCGTCGACACCGCCGGTCGTCTGCACACGAAGGCGAGTCTGATGGCGGAACTCGAAAAGATGCGGAGGACCGCGCAGCGGATTATTCCCGGAGCTCCGCATGAGACTCTGCTGGTGATGGACGCGACCACCGGGCAGAATGGATTGCAGCAGGCGCGCTTGTTCACGCAGTCGGCGGGCGTGACGGGAATTGTGCTCACAAAGTTGGATGGGACCGCTAAGGGCGGAGTCGTAGTGGCTATCTGCCGCGAACTTGGACTCCCCGTACGCTATGTGGGAGTCGGGGAGAAGGCTGGGGATCTGCTGCCGTTTGATCCCAAGGAATTTGTGGATTCGTTGTTCGAGTAGTGGTTGCAAACCTTAAACCACGAAGGTCACTAAGGTTCACTAAGGAAAATCTTATGGATGGCACAGAACGGCGTCAGTCGCGATTGAAGTCGATGATTGAGTTCTTCCAACGTTTGCTGAGACGGAAGCCGGCAGCTCCAGGCGATCCATACGCCTATGTCATGGCGCCCGTGCGGCGTGGGCCGAAGGGACGCAGCGGCGCTGCCGTGGCAGAGATTGAAGACGACTCGTTCGAGAGCTTTCCTCCCCGGCGATGAATTGAAGACTGATTCTCGTGTAACTGCAGCCCTATCCCCGTACGTGCTAGATTCTTCCCTGAATGTCCGCGCACTCAGCTGACGAACAGCATCTTCATCAGGCGCTCGAACTCGCGCGCAAAGGGACGGGACTTGCCTCGCCGAATCCCTATGTCGGGGCGGTCATTACTGATCTTCACGGCGCTGTTGTGGGGACTGGGACTCACAACTACGACGGCGTAAAGCATGCCGAAGTTCTCGCTCTGGAGCAAGCGGGTGCGAAAGCTCGTGGCGGAACGCTCTATATCAATCTTGAGCCGCATGCACACCAGGGACGTACACTTCCTTGTACCGATGCTTTGATCGATGCCGGCATTCATCGCGTGGTCGCCTCGATGGCAGACCCGAATCCGAAGGTCAACGGAAAAGGATTTGAGCAACTGCGTGCGGCCGGAGTTCACGTGGAAGTCGGACGTCTGGAGGAGGAAGCGCGGAAGCTGAACGAAGGATTTGCGCGTTACACGCGGCACGGGGTGCCGCTCGTAACCCTGAAAGCGGCGATGACTCTGGACGGCAAGATCGCACCGCCGCCTGTTGAGGCGCTGACGAGCGCCGGTGGAACTCCTGCCGGGGGATGGGTGACGAGTGAAGTAGCGCGCGCCCATGTGCAGGAGCTGCGGCATCAGCATGACGCGTTGCTGGTGGGTGCGGGGACCATCCTATCGGACAATCCACTGCTGACCGATCGCAGCGGGAAGCCGAGGAGACGTCCGTTGCTGCGGGTTATTCTCGATTCGCGGTTGCGGCTGCCACTCGATTCGCGCTTGGTGCAGAGCGTCGCGAGAGACCGAAAAAATGATGTTCTGGTGTTCTGCTCCTGCGCGGATGAGCGAAAACAGGCGGAGTTGGAAAAGTTGGGAGTTCGGATTGAGAAGATTCCAACCATCGAAATGGATGGGCGTCCGGATCTACCCGCCATTCTGCGACGATTGGGACAGCTGGAAATTACCAGCCTGATGATTGAAGGCGGAGCGACGGTAAATTGGGCAGCTCTGGCCGCTAACATAGTGGACAAAGTTTTTCTTTATTACGCGCCTAAGATTCTGGCAGGAACGGGATCTGTTCCTTTCGCAGCCGGCGCTGGATTCCGGCACATGAGTCAGGCGGCCCAGGTGAAGCGAGTTCACCTCCATCGGTTTGGGGAAGACTTTGCGGTGGAGGGGTATGTGCGGGATCCGTATGGAGAATAGTCCAATGACGATTGTTGATTGAAAACATAAGAGACAGCGATGTGATTTTCAAATCAACAATCAAAATCATCAATTATCAATCCGCAGTGAACTATGATGTTTCGTTCGCTGGAGGGCACTCATGTTTACTGGCATTGTGGAAGAAGTGGGGCGCATCACGAAAATCGAACAGCGTGGCGAGAACCGCCGAATTACCATCGAAGCGAAGAATGCTCCCAAGGAACTCGGTACCGGACACAGTATCGCGGTGAGCGGAGTATGCCTGACCGCGCTTGATATCAAACCCGGATCATTTTGTGCGGATTTAGCTCCGGAGACCTGGGTACGAACCTCCTTTTCGCGGATCCATGAAGGAGCATTGGTGAATCTGGAACTGCCGATGAAAGCCGACGGACGCTTCGGAGGACACGTGGTGCAGGGCCACGTGGATGGAGTGGGGAGGCTCACCTCATTTGAACGGATCGGAGATTCCGAAAACTGGTGGCTCAGCATCGAACTGCCGGACGAGGTGGAGAAATACACCGTCTATAAGGGATCGATTTCCATTGAGGGCATCAGCCTGACAGTAGCCAAGCTGGAGAAGAATCGCTGCACAATCGCAATCATCCCGCATACCGTCGAAATGACGAATCTGCATTCGCTGAAGCCGGGAGATCCGGTGAATCTTGAGGCCGACCTCATCGCCAAGTACGTCGAGAAGATGATGAAGGGCGAATCGTCGCAGAGCTCGTTAACGATTGAGGATTTGGTCGAACAAGGATTCTGAGTTAGCGGTCAGGGGCTAGAGGTCAGGGGTCAGGAACGCAAATCTAATAGCTCTTAGCAAGAAGAACAACTGACCTCTAATCTCTGACCCCTGGCCCCTGATCACGCTTCTAGTTTCAATTCATCGAGTTCCAGAAACTCCTGCACAATAGGCTCGTTGCATTTCTCCATGTCAGCATAAGTTCCGAAGAAGATAGCCCGTCCCTCGTGGAGAAAGACGACTCGATCGGCCAGCTTCTCTGCCAGGCGCATGTCATGGGTCACGACGATGCTGGTCAGGTTGAGCTGGATCTTCAGACGCTTGATAAGATCGCCGAGAAGCTGGGCCATGAGGGGATCAACCATGGTGGTCGGTTCGTCGTAGAGCACACACTCCGGGCGCGCCGCCAGGGCGCGCGCGATCGCAACGGACCGCTTCATGCCGGTAGATAGGTCTGACGGCAGCAGGTCGCGCATCTGCTGGACGCCCACCATCTGCAGTAGCCCATCGACAATCTGATAGATCTGCTCTTCACTGTGATCCTGCGTTTCGCGCAACGGGAACGCCACGTTCTCGCCGACGGTGAGTGAATCGAAGAGCGCTCCGTTCTGAAAAACCATGGTGACTTTCTTGCGGATGGGTTCGAGTTGCTGCTCGGTGTATTCCGTAATGTCTTCGCCTGCGACGATGACGCGGCCGGAGTCGGCCTTGAGAAATCCCATGATGTGATGAAGGGAAACAGACTTGCCGACGCCGCTGCGCCCGAGGATGCAGACGGTTTCTCCCGGCATCACGTTGAAGCTGACGTGATCAAGCACGACATTGTCGCCGAACGCCTTGGAGACGTCACGGAATTCGATGTAGGGTGCCATTTGGCTTGGGAGCAATGAGTTCTGAGCGAGTGCTACCGGCTTCTAGCTTAAGCTCGACGCTCTCAACCTTACCAGATTCTGTGCGGCTGCTTGCAGTTACTGGTTATTCGCCGCCAGGTCTGCCGGCGTGTTCAGATTGCGGAAGCTTCTTGGAGCAAATCCTGCGGCTTCCAGTTCGTCTTCTCCGATTACTTCCAGGGTCACGCGCTCAAACAGGGCATCAATCTTGTAGCGGCCCTCGGCCAGCGCTTTCTCAGCCACGTCAGCGAACTGGCGGCGATAGACGGCACATAGGGGCTGCCAACCTTCAGGGGAGCGGGGAACAGTGACGGCCGCCGCTGGGGAATTTCTGGCGCGGTTGATCGAATACTGCAATAGGGTCAGCGACACGAATGGAACGTCGACGGCCAGGAGCACGTTCAGATCCGATTGCGATGATTTGAGGGCAGCATGGATTCCTCCAAGTGGTCCGCAACCGGGAAAAACATCTTCAATCACAGGCGCGAAGGGTGAGAACTTTTCGCGATTGCCCACAATGCGGACCCTTGGCGTAACTTGCCGGGCGAGGTCAAGCATTCGAGCTAGTAAAGTCCGCCCATCAAGAACTGCGAAGGCTTTGTCCGTCCCCATGCGCGTACTCTTGCCGCCAGCCAGAATAAAGGCGGAAACGTCCGATGCGTCGGCTCCCATGAGGGGATCATACAACTGCCTCGTACTCTCGCTCGCTTCGCTTGTGGGACGCCGAGGCGGCTGTCCCTACGTGAGTCGCCTACTCCTGAGGGTGTTGGCTTCTCGTTCACCTGCACGAAAGTAACCTAGCCAAAGTCAGGCCTTGGCGCGATGATGGGCCTGCGTCCGAGGGTTCCACCGACCCGGAAGTAACCCCATCATGCCGCAGAAATTCATGGATGTTCTTATGCTTGGGCGCTGCTCCCACGAGTTCTCCTGGCCCCGCCGAGCCGCAGACGGTGACTACTATCAGATATGCCTTCTATGTGCTGCGGAGTACAAGTACGATTGGGCGACCATGCGCCGTACCGAGCGCGTGGAGCACGCCAAACCGGAGACGGGAATCCGGCGCAGCCATACCCGCGAGAAGCGGCCTTCATGGGTGCCGCGTGCACGGCGTCTGAAGCTCGACATTCCTCTGCGCTACCGCGTCAACAAGACGAGCACCTGGTACGAGGGCATCATCGAAAACATCAGCCAGAGTGGAGTGCTGTTCATCGGACCGCAGCAACTGCCTATTAATGCTCTGATCGAGATGGTGTTCGAGATGCCCGAAGAAATCTCCGGGCAGAAGAACAGCAACGTCGTCTGCCAGGGACGCGTGATGCGCGCCAAGGACACACCGGAGCTCGAGGAAGGAAAGATCGGGCTGGCGGCGTCTATTGTCGACTACAAGTTCATTCACTGAGACCTGCGATCGCAGCTCGTTCTAAGCCCTGTGTCATAAAGGGGAGGAAGCGTACGTACCGAGTCTGTCACGTGACCGCCCTTACATCTGCACGACTTCCTCGCAGCATCTAAACTATGATTGATCAAGGGGTGGCCCGAATGGGCCGACCTCAGGAGCCGAGTATGAAGAAAACTTCTCCGCTTATTTACTGCATTCTTCTAGCGATTGTTGTGGGATTGGGCGTGGGCTGCGCGAAGAAGCCCGACGACGCCAAGGTTTCCAGTGAGATTCAAAGCAAGTTCAGCCAGGATTCCGGTCTCGGAACCAAGCAGCTCTCGGTGAAAGCCGAGGGAGGCGTGGTGACTCTCTCGGGAACTGTGGATACCGAGGCTCAGCGCGACGCGGCGGGTCGACAGGCCGCAAGCGTTGCCGGCGTCACGACGGTGGTCAACAACCTGCAAGTTAGCGATGTTGGCAAGCCGAGCGCGGTGGCTGAGGTGACTCCACAACCTGCCGCCGAGGAGCCGGCAAGCACACCTCCGCCCGACACGAGCAAGTCTGCGAAGCCCGCGAAATCCAGCAAGCCGCGCCGCGATTCTGGTTCGTCACAGAATACCGCAGCCAGTTCCGGTGCAGGCCAGTCGGGTGTGAGCCAGAATTCAATGCAGACTCCACCGCAGGACAATATGGCGGCAAATAGCCAACCAGCCGTGCAGACGCCCCCTCCGCCTCCACCGCCGAAAAAATTCATCATCGACCAGGGAACACAAGTGACCATCCGACTCGTGGATGGGATCGACAGCGAGAAGAACCAGAGCGGCGATACGTTTCACGCCACGCTGAATGCGCCACTGACATCGGACGGCGAAGAAGCGGTTCCCGCTGGCTCGGAAGTAATCGGGCACCTGGTTGAAGTCAAGAGCGCGGGCAAATTTGCCGGGCAATCTTCGGTCGTGATGCAACTCGACAGCCTCACGTCAGGCGGTCACACGTACAACTTGCAAACCGACCAGTACTCAAAGACTGGTAGCTCGCGAGGCAAGAACACCGCCGCGAAAGTTGGTGGCGGCGCAGCGGTAGGCGCTTTGATCGGAGCCCTGGCAGGCGGAGGCAAGGGAGCGGCGATTGGAGCGGCAGCCGGCGCTGGCGTTGGCGGCGGCGTACAAGCAGCGACCAAGAGTCAGCAAATCAAGTTTCCCTCGGAAACCGTGCTGAACTTTACCCTGCAGCAGCCGATTACGGTGGTGCAGGCATCACCGTCGCCAGCCAATCGGCCGAAGTTGGGTGACACTCAGTAAGCTTCTGACCTGGCAATTGCGATTCGCGACGTCATTGCGCGCGTGTCTTCATCAGACTGATGGGAAGATACGCGTGCTATGATGCTCGTCCAGTCGGGCCTTTCCCGCCGAGAATTATCCGTTCTGCTCCATGGTTTCTAAGCGGCCATAAGCAATCCGATGATGCGCTCAATTACAGCACTGCTGCACACGCAAAACGACGCATTGCGGTTGGGACGCGCACTGGAAACGCTTTATCCGTGCGACGAGATTCTGGTTGTTGATCACGATTCTGAAGACCGTACAGCAGACGTTGCGCGCGAGTACGGCGCCCGAGTTCTCGCACCGAAAAGAGACGCCTCGCCTGCCGACTATTTGCAGCTCGCTGGAGCGGAATGGATACTTTGCCTCGATCCGCGGGAGTCGTTGACCGAGAGCCTGGCTGCAAGCTTGTTCGAGTGGAAAACGGAGCCGCTGGCGGCCGGGGCTGAAGCATTCTCGATGTTCCTGCGCGAAGAAACCGTTGATGGCTGGGTAGGGAATCCCGTGGCGCAGACTCGACTCGTACCCTACAACTGGAATCAGTGGAAAGGACGCCTTCCCGTCCAGAGTTCCTCAGCAGTCGCACTCGAGGGGGAACTGCTTCAATTTGTATTTCCGTGAGTCCGAGCCCTTACACACGCCCATCGGACGCTGCTCATTGGTCACAGGCGATTGTGATCGCAGTCACATTCCTTCCGCAAAGCCACGCCTAGACTGCGCTGTTGTGGCAGTTTGGGCCTTGAGGCCCCCCGGAGGAATCGATATGCGTGTAATGAAATTCATCAGTGTGGCCGTGATTCTCATGATGATATCGGCCATCGCCGTCGGGCAGCAGGCCCCGGCACAGGGCTCCACCACGGTGAAGCACGTTCCAATCACGAATACGCCCTCAAACTCGGGCAAAGAGATGTTCAACAGCTACTGCGCCGTTTGCCATGGCAAAGATGGCAAGGGTGGCGGGCCGGCCGCAACCGCGATGAAAACGCCTCCGACCGATCTGACTGCGCTGGCCCAAAAGAGCAGTGGCAAGTATCCGGCGGCTCACGTGGCAGCGGTGATCCATGGGCAGGCGGCTACACCTTCGCACGGCAGCCAGGATATGCCGGTCTGGGGACCGCTGTTCTCGAGCATCAGCCAGGGGCATGAAGCGCAGGTTCAGCAACGGGTTACGAACCTGGTGACCTATATCGAGGGATTACAGGCGAAGTAGGACGGGCTCCGGGCTTTGGGCTCCGGCTTCCGCTCGTACGGGAGCCGGATGCCTCGCCGGAGATGCCAGCATTGTTTTCGTGATATTCGGTCCATCCCTGCTCTTGGCCGAAAGTGTAAACATCCGGCGTGCAACGGCTTAGTATTCCCTGGCCTCCTGGCCAGTGACTTCAGTACCTTAGTCCTCCCCCAAAGAGTCGACTTATAATCCACTCAAGAACCAGGAAAATCTGCGTTCTGAAGGAAGAGGCTCGCGCATCTGCGCGGGCGCTTTTCGAAGGGCTTTCGAGAACAGCTTGGATCCTGTAATTGCAGCGGCGATTTTTGTCCTCGGGCTGGCATTCGGCAGCTTTCTGAATGTGTGTATCTACAGGTTGCCGCTGGGGATTTCCGTTGTAACCCCGCGATCGGCGTGTCCGAAGTGCAAGCAGGGCATTGCGCTTTACGACAACATGCCTGTGCTGAGCTGGCTGATTCTTCGCGGACGTTGCCGGCATTGTAAGGCGAGCATCTCTCCGCGTTATCTGATGATCGAATTCCTCACGGGCTCTCTGTTTCTTGCGTGCTATTGGTATTTCGGGCTGACCCTTTCAACATTGAAATACTGCACATTCGGGTTCCTGCTGCTCGGGCTGATCTTTACCGACGCGGAAACGAAGCTGTTGCCGGACAAGCTGACGCTTCCTGGATTAGCCCTTGGTGTCGTCTTCAGTCTGTTTGTACCCGTGAATGATCTCGTCTCGCAGTTCCTGCCGGGGATGATCAACTTCCCATTTAGCACAGACATCTCTGGACGAACGTTCTCGCTATTGGACTCGCTGATGGGAGCTGTCATTGGCGCATCGTTCATTTATGGAGCGGGTGCGATTTATCTGCGCTGGCGCGGCACAGAAGGCATGGGGTTCGGCGACGTCAAGCTGATGGCGATGGTGGGTGCATTCCTCGGCATCAAGCTCACGGTTTTCACGATCTTCACTGCATCGTTGGCGGGATCGCTGTTCGGGCTCTGGACCGTTTTCGTGGTATGGCTGAAACGAACGCACCGCTTCGCGAAGCGTTTAGCAGACCGTAAAGCCGCGCGCCGCCGCGCGTGGCAATCGGCGCAGGTCGTCTACCGAAGTTATCAGATGCCGTTTGGAGTCTTTCTCGGAAGCATGGCGCTGGTCGCATTCTTTATCGGGGACAAGTTCCTGCATTGGTACGGGAGGTTCTGGTGAGACTTCTGGCCAACCCGATCTTCCTGAGAGCAGCGATCGTTCTTTTCTGTGCCGGATTTGCTTTCCTGCTGGCGCTGATTCTGGTGCGACGTCTGCGCAAGAGCATTACTGCCGAATACGAGATGATTGAAGGCACGACACCGTCGCTGGAGGCGCTGCCTCTGCACCTTTACAACACGGTCATTCAGCAATTGAAACAACAGAAGCATGAACTGCAGGTGCAATCGCAAGCGGAGCAACATCGGGCGCGAACCAGCGAAAATTTCAGTCACGCCGTGCTCTCGAACTTGTCGTCGGGCGTCCTGGTATTTGGAGCGAATGGACTGGTAAAGACTGCAAATCCTGCGGCGAAGGCAATCCTGGGGTTTGCCTCCACGACCGGGATGAGCGCACAAGATGTTTTCCGGAGTAGCGCCGTGCGTGGGTCAACGTCAGGTGCGAACACGTTTTCGGGTGAAAGCGTGGAGGAACCGGTGCAGGTTGCCGATGAAATCCATAGCGTCTTGCGGGAAGGCAGCAAGCGCCGTCAGGTGGATGCCGACTACGAAACGCCTGCGGGAGAGGAACGTTTTCTCTCGATGACAATCTCGCAGGTTCCCGCGATGGACGGATCATTGCTGGGAGTGACGTGCCTGATTAACGATCTCAGTGAACTGGAGAATATTCGACGCCAGCAAGCGCTGCAGGGTGAAATTTCGGCGGAAATGGCGTTGCAGTTGCGCACGTCGCTGACAACGATTTCCGGCTTTGCTCAACAACTCGCCAACAATCGCGATCCGGAATTGGCGAAGGACCTTGCGACCGATATCGCACACGAAGCAGCGCAACTGGATCGAAGCATCGGTGGATTCTTGACATCAAAACACACCGAGAAAGGCGCGGCGGCTGGTGGGCGTGTGAAGTGGAGAGTTTGACAGGGAAGAGCAAGCGGGCGAAGTGCCCGGCAGACTGAGGCAACAAACTGAAGAGGTGGAAGCTATGAAACTCGCAAACAAGGTTGTTGGACTCGCAATCGTTCTTGGCTTGGCGACCATTCCCGCCATCGCTCAGGATCAAGCCCCGTCGAAGCAGCCGAGCGCAGGTCAGGGCTCGTCTTTGGGCGACTACGCGCGGCAAATCCGCAAAGAACCCGACGCCAAGAGCAAAGCCAGAGTATTTGACAATGACAACCTGCCCAAGGTAGACAAGCTCTCGGTGGTAGGAAGACCTCGCGAGAACGCCGAGGCACCCGCCGAACAGAAGCCGGAGGAGGCCACGGCCCCGGCAGCCGGGACAGAAAACAAGCCTCAGGCTCCAGCGGCAGGCGCTGACACCAGCAAGATGGATGAAGCGGCAAAGCAGGCAGCCTGGAAACAGTGGGGAGACAGGCTCGCATCGCAACAGGAAACGATTGATCTTTTGACACGCGAACTGGATGTCGTGCAGCGCGAATACCAGATCCGCGCGGCGGCGATGTATGCGGATGCTGGGAATCGCCTGCGCAATTCCGGGAACTGGGACCAGCAAGACGCCCAGTACAAGCAACAGATCGCTGACAAGCAGCGGGCTCTGGACGAGGCGAAACAGAAGCTTGAAGACATGCGCGAGGAAGCACGGAAAGCGGGAGTTCCCAGCTCAGTTCGTGAACCGTAGTCGGATCGCTGATAACGCACTGGAGCGCCGATGGAAATCGGCGCTCTTGCTTTGTGGGCAAGCTGTCGTCAGCAATGGGGGTCCACGAGCGTTACTCCCCCGTGAAGATCTTTCAGTTAAAATGTTGCCGCAACCATAAACCATGCAAGTTTTTTCAGGAAGGATGCCATGACAACGGATGGCCTCACCGATGTGCTGTCTTTGACGGTTCCGTCGGACAATCGAGTCGAATTCCGCTTCTCAAGCGAAAATGCAGCCGCGAGACTTTTGCGGTGCGCAAGAAGGATGTCATTCCTGGGACTGGCAGCGATACTGCTTTCGATCGGTTTCTTGACGGCCTGCTCTTCAGAGAACAAGCCAGAGGAGCCCGCCAAGCCAGAAGTCAAGGGGCCGGATCTCGTGACAGCGCGCTCAGCGTTTCAGAGGATGTATGTTGCAGCGCGCGGGTGGAACCAGGACGCCAGGCCGTATCGAATCGAATCGGTAGCAACCAGTGATGGAAATGGACACGACGGCAAATGGGCACTCTGGCGAGCCGGCTTTGCTTCTGCAGCGCAACGCTCCGCGAAGGGATATACGTGGTCAGGAAGCGCCGCGGATGGCGCTCCGGCCCGAGGCATCAATCCCGGAATAGAAGACAGTTACAGCGCCACCAATGCGTCCATGCAGACGTGGGATATTGCTTTCCTCAAGATCGATTCGGATCAGGCGCTGGCCACAGCGCAAAAGCACGGGGGCGACAAGATTCTCGAGAAGGACCCCAATACTCCAGTCATCTACATGTGCGACTGGAACCACAATACGAATGAGTTGATCTGGCACGTCATCTACGGGGCTGCCCGGGAGGGGTCCAAATTGACGATTTCAGTCAACGCTTCCACCGGAGAATTCATCAGAGTAGAGAAGTAGTTCCAATATCCGCCATTTCTTCAAAGCCAAGTCCGGACGCTCGTTCAGCGTCCGGTATCTTCGAAGTTTGTCATCTGGGCCTCGATTACAGCAAAGAAGCGGCATAAAGCCCGCGAGGAGGCGATAGCTTTTTTCAAAGTGTTGGGCTCGCCGAAATTGACGATGTCTTGCGGGGAATACTGCAGACGAATACGGTCTGCAGCACAGTGCGCGCTCAATAGCTCGACACCCGCAGCTGCGACATCGGCTTTCAGGCGGGCAATATCAACATGTTTCTTACTTCCAGACGGCATTCTAGCGACAGCTCCTTCCATGTAGTTTGGTGGGAAAACGCAGGCGACCCCGGGGCTTGTTTATTGGGAGGACTGCACTTGAGCAAACCCGGCGGGAACGCCTGCGAGGTCGTTCGTTTTCAGTAGATTAAGTATACAACGTTAATATTACGACGTCCAAGCAATAAGTTACCGACGTCATATCCGGTGGAGGTGCAGTGCCCCGGCATCCCGATCCAGATCTGGAACAGCGAATTCTGACTGCCGCATCGCGACTATGGTCACGCGGCGGCGAAAAAGCCTTAACGATGCGTGCAGTTGCCAAAGCTGCAGGCACGACGACGCCGACAGTTTACGAGCGGTACCAAGATCGCGATGACATTCTGCGTGCGCTTCGCCTGAAGACTCGACGCGAACTGTACTCGGTGCTTACTCCCACGCGGACTCTGTCCGAGGCCATCCAGAGTTATCTGAAGTTCGCTCTAGACAATTCACACGCGTACGAAGTTTTGTTTGACGGCGTCGGCAGGCCGCCGTCATTGTACGAACCCTGGCCCTCGTTCAACCTCATGCGGACCCGTCTCGCAGAACACCTGCGCGGCACTACCGGTCAGCACAACCGGTTGATGCTGGCCATATGGTCGCTCATGCATGGAACCGCCATGCTGATCATTCGAGGCGGCTTCGAAGGAGCATTGCGAACCCAGGCGATTCATTCGTGCCTGGATAGCGTCGAGACTCTTCTTCGAGCGCGCGGGCGGTCAAAGATGCAGGTGTACTCTGGACCGAAATGGCCGTCGACTCTGATTCTTGGCGAAGGGGAACTGAGCCGGCTCGGCAATGGCGACAAGGGAAGAAAGCCCGCAGCAAGACGGCGCCAGTAACAAGTCTGCGATTGCGGGGATCTTTCAGGAGAATGCCAGAGCTACTTCGCTGGTTTTGCAGCCACTGGCGTCGGAGTGTTTAACCGGTCGATCGCCTTTTTGGCATCCGGCGCGAGCGGACCATAGGGAAGAATCTTGAGGTAGTTTTCGTATTCGGCCCGTGCTTCCTCCGGTCGATTCAACTTTTCCAGAGACTCCGCGAGACGAAAGGTAGCCACAGCATCGTTTTGTTTGTAGTACAGGGCTTCGCGGTAACGACTCTCCGCACCAGAGTAATTCTTGCGCTTGAAGTAGTAGTCTCCGACTTCAATGTCCTTCGCTGCCTTATGAGGATCCCAGGCATGAAACTCGGTTGTGTCACCACCACCCGATGTGCCTTCGTCCGTCAGGACATCTGAGCTCTGCGGATGTTGCGATGTGTCATCAGCGGGAGGGCTGACATCAATCTGCGTATTCTTGCTGGAACTGTCGCCGGAATCGTCGAGAGAGTCCGCATTCACGCGATCGGAGTGAGGGGGCTCAAGGCTGTTCTTCTGCTGAGGCTGGGGCTTCGCCGTGGAAGACGAGGCGGACTCCGACTGCTGTGGCTTTGTCGAAGCCGGCGCACTCCCATTCTGCCCCTGCGCTCCAAGGCAAATGGCGAACAAGCTAGTTACTAGCAAACCACGCATAAACCTATTTTATCGTCCGGCGCGAGTCTGGTGGTAAGCCTCCAGGCAACGCTTTGCGGTTTCGAGTTCGGGAAAGCGGCTGCCTTCCTGCTCGATCAGGTAATACTCGATGCCGCCGACGCTCTCTGCCGCCTGGAAAATCGCCTTCCAATCGGCCTTCCCCTCGCCGAATATAGTCTTGTAAGCCACGTTTGGATCCGAAGACCAGTCTTTACAATGGATGGAGCGAATGCGCCCCGGGTTGGCTTTGATCCAGGC
>AR_comb_assmDRAFT_10433453_pt1 | contig 15261 bp, 16 predicted proteins | sample ArasoioldDNA_FD_10543 | JGI IMG/M metagenome (IMG submission 10543) | reverse complement strand
GGCTCGATGCCGCTGCTGACGCCGGCCACCAGCGATATGGTGCCAGTCGGTGCCTGGTTGGTAAGCGTCAGATTGCGGATGCCATGCTCCTGTATCCTGCCCCTCACGAAGATCGGTAACTCCTTGACGAACTCGCCCTGGAGAAATCTCTCGTCGTACGCGGGAGCAGGTCCGAAGATACGAGCAAGCTCGGCTGACCAGTAGTAGGCCTCGTCGCGGATGAACGCGTAGATCCTGTGGATCCAGTTCAGTGCCGCTGGTGAGCCGTATCTGAGGCCCTTGAGGATCAGCAGATCCGCTAGGCCCATCGTGCCCAGGCCAACCCTTCTCACTGCCCGCTGCAGGGTACCAGTGGAGTAGTCGATGTCAGGACTCAGATCAATGATTCTGTCCAGCATCGAGACTGCCGTTCTGGTGACGCGGGCCAGCTCCTCCCAGTCCAGATCGCGCATCTCGGGATCCCAGAACGCCACCAGATTGAGCGCTCCCAGGTTACAGCAGCCATCGTCCGGTAGCCACTGCTCTCCGCACGGGTTGGTCGACGTGTAGCGCTCGAAGTACTTCGTGTTGGAGGCCTGCTGAGCCCGGTCGATCCACAGGCATCCCGGATTACCAGTGTGACAGGCATACTGAGCCATCTGATCCCAGAGATCCCTGGCCGGCATCGTACCGTGCTCGATAACCCTCTTGCCCAACTCGATCCACCCACTCAGATCTCCGTTCCACAACCGATCGTAGTCAGGATCGCTGGTATCCGGGAAGAGGAATCTCCAGGGCAGGTCCTTCTCGACCGCGTACATGAACGTATTGGAGACCAGTACCGAATGGTTGGCCCGCAGGAACGAGTGCTTGATGAACTCGATCACGTCGGGATGCCAATCTGGTAGGCAGTACATCAGCGCTGCGGTTCGCGTCCCTCCCTGGCGGATCTTGTCCACCATGTGGTCGATCCCGCTCATCCAAGCCACCGCGCCGCTGCTATGGCTATTAACACCACGAATATAAGAACCAGAAGGTCGGAGGGTACCCCAGTTAACGCCAACACCGCCTCCGCGTGCGGTAATCTCGATCATTCGCTGCGTCGTAGAGATGATGCCGCCCCTTGAGTCCCTGCCATCTGGTGAGCCCGGCACGCCCACGCCGATCACGAAGCAGTTATAGTAGGTGACCTTCTGCGCCGCGCCTGCACCAGAGAGGATCCTCCCGGCCGGGACGAACTTGAAGTCCTCCAGTGCCCAGTAGAACTCCTCGGTCTCCTGTCGGCTCATCGCCAGAGTGTCGGCTATACGCTTCCACATCTGGTAGGGAGCCTCTTCGAGCAGCACGCCATCGCTACCATGCAGGGCATATCTGTCGATGAAGTAGCGCTCCCGCAGCTCAGTCCATTCCTGCACCGCGAACGTCATCTGGTTCGGCTCCTCTCAGCGTTCTCCGCTAACATGTGGGCTATGTTCGCCACATCGACTGCCTCCTCGATGATGTGCTCGGGATCATCCTCGACCAGGGCATGCAGTAGCTCGGTCATCTCGTCCTGTAACCAGGCGTACAGATCGAGCTTGCCCATCTGGTGCCAGCCAGGTCGATCGTCCTTGAGCCGCAGCTTGCTCTCCATATGCCACGAGAACCATTGGACCGATCCCCTGACCGTGATGGGCTCACCGCTTCCGATCATGCCTTGACCTCCAACGGTTCCAGGCACTGGATCTGGAGACCCAGGCTCATGGCCAGGTCGATCTCCGATCTGGTGCTCTCACCAATATAGCCGCCTGGGTTGACCACGTAGATGGCGTGGCTCGATCGGATCTTGTCCTTGTGGATCTGGTCGACCCTGCGCTTGGCCTCCTCGGTCATCTCGATCTCATCTGCGTGCGCGAAGAACTCGACCATCTCCACGATCCAGCCCTCGGCCACCAGCTTCCTGGCGACCTTGAGGGTCTCGGCCTTGAATCTGGTGCTGCCGCAGATGGTGATGATGTTGTGCGCCGTGAGATGACGTGGTGGCGTCAGATTGATCGGGATCTCATCACGCCTGGAGGCCTTGCGCATGATAGAGCCGCACTGCTCGTCCTCGAAGACCCTCGCCTCCCAGACCTCCGGCATCTGCTGCATGATCTCATCGGCTATCTGCTCGCAGCTACGCGGACCAAAGGAGCGAGGAGACTCCAGATTGAGCATCCCGTCGACCACGTTATCCAGCTTATCCCGCAGATCGTGGAATTCGATCTCCCGGTCGTGGGTCTCGACCCTCGCCAGGACGTCGATTCTGAACGTGTGCATGTGCTCGTGCCCCAGATAGTGCCTGCTCTGAGGCGCATCAGGCCAGTAGTGAGTAGCGTTCACCATGAGGCCCGTGGCTACCAACGTCTCACCATCGCTCATATCTTCTTCCCCACACCTCCCAGAAACTCCATTCTGGTGGTCGGATCCTCTTCGAACTTGCCAGATACCGCGTTGGTCACCATCCAGACCTGAGCCTGTCGGATGCCTCGACAGCCCATGCACGAGTGCCGAGATCTGAGGCTCACCGCCGCACCAAGGGTTTTATCGCAGGTCAGAGCGCGACAGATGTCGTCCGTCAGGTTCTCCTGAATGGTGAGCCGCCTGGAGAGATGGTCGACCAGTCGGGGGATCTTGCTGACGCCGATCACCCAACCGTTCGGGATGTAGGCCACATCTGCGACGCCCACGAACGGCAGCATGTGATGCTCGCAGGTACTGGCGAAGTACGCGTTGCGCACCATCACCATCTCCCTGGCCTTGGACTTAAACCACTTGAGCGGCTCGGTCTCGTGGTAACCAGAGAACATCTCCGCCCAGGCCCGGATAACCCGATCTGGTGTATCGATCAGATCCTCCCGGTTCGGATCGTCACCAATGTAGCGGATGATGGTACGGATCGCGTCCTGCATCCTCGTAGATGGATGACCATTCAGGCTGAAGGTAGCCTCGCTAGAACCAGTCGTGCTAGTCTCGATCACTATTGGTACCTCTCTATATAGTCTGCTGCCGCTCGAAGCAGCCGTGGATCGTCGAAGAACAGTCCGAGAGCACGGTTGCATCGATTGCAGAGCAATCCTCGCACCCGGTTGGTTGCGTGGTCATGATCCACGCAAAGACGAGCATCTGCCCTGGCACCTCCTGTCGGTGGTTGATGACATAAGAAGCACAGGCCCATCTGCAGCGCTTCCATCCTCCTATACTCCTCTAGAGTAATCCCAGCACGAATGCGCAGCTCCTGTTTCAGATACTTCAGCTTACCCTTAGCTGTCTGCCCGAATTTAGCATCGGCACGCGCTGCCGTAGCTCTGCCTCTCTCGCTCAAGCGATATCTACGTTGCGACCCACTCTCTGGCATCTAAGGCACCCCTAGCAGCTTGTGGGTCTGGAGGGAGAGCCGCCATCCGCGTAGCTGATGTATCTTGGCGATAGTGGCATCCAGATTACGCTTGCTCGCCTCCGGATCCCCTATCACATCGATGGGCTGGAGGAACCGCACGTTCGCTTCGAAGTCGCTCATCGCCTCCGGGGTTATCTCCGGGTTCGGGTGTGGGTACAGGACCTTGAGCACCGTCGCCCGCCTTATCATCAGGTCCTTTCTCGGCACCTTTGGACTGCAGACGATATGCTGCAACAGGCCCTCGATGTACGGTTCGATGAACACGGTCCCGTTGGTCTCTAGGCCACATAGATATCCCCAATCTGTCAGGGCCTTGAGCAGTGGTCGATCTAGCTGCAGCATCGGCTCGCCACCAGATAGCCATACCCAAGGCGTCCGAGATCCGCGTAGCTGCTGCAGATCGGCCACGATCTCGTCGGCTGTCTTCATCTCGCCCTTGTAGAAGTCGGTGTCGCAGTATGGGCACTGGCTCGCAGCACGAGTCTCCGGTCTGCCATCCCACATATTGCAGCCCGCGAACCTGACGAATCTGCACGGTACGCCGGCCATAGCAGCCTCGCCCTGAATGGTAGGCCCAAAGATCTCCTTGACCGCGTAGCGCTTAGCACTCGGCGTAGCTGTCATGCGTCTCCCACAATCTGGCGTGCATCAGCGGGACAGGCAGCTCATGCTCGATCTCTCCCTTGATCTCCTGACAGATGTTCTCGGCAGTAGGCTTGAAGCCGACCAGCAGTAGGGACCTGGAGTCTGCCCGCAGCAGGTCGTCGGCTCTCGGATCGAAGATGTGGATCATGAACATGTGGTCGTATCTATCGAGGATTCTGTTGACGACCGTCTTCAGATCGCTGAAGTCCATCACCATGCCCTGATCGTTGAGCCTACCCTCGATCGAGATCTGCAGATGATAGCTGTGGCCATGCAGACGCCTGCATTTGCCTGGATGATCCGCCAGGGAGTGCCCCATCTCGAAGTAGAAGTCCCTGGTGATCGTAGACCGCGTCGTCATACCGGTGCCGGCCCCCATCTCACGGTGTGACCTGCACCAGTCGGGGACAGCAGATGCAGGGACTCCCTTGCCCTGGTCATCCCAACGTAGAACAGGCGGATGATCCGATCTCTGGTATCGCTCATGCCATATTCATATCCGCCCGCTCTGGACAGATCTGGTAGCAGATACACGTGGTCTGCCTGCCCTCCCTTGACGCTGTGAATGGTGCCCACGATGAGCCTTGGCTGACGATCTGGTCGCTGCATGACTCGTACGGCATAGTCCCAGGATCCCGTCAGGCCGGTCCTGCGATGGTCGGTGAATATGGTGAGATCGCGTCGCAGGATGCGCTCCAGCACCTGATCTTGGAAGACCGACTCCAGATATTCGTCCTCGATCGGTCGGTCTCCCATCTTCTCGCACCAGGGCAGGAATCTCTCGCGCATGCCACGCCTGAATACGCCAGTCTTGAGAACGCTGGCCCAGGATGCGACCTCATCGCCAGTCCATCTGCCCTCCTTGACGAAGGCCATCAGCTTCTCCCTGGATGAGTCCAGCGGGTTCCACTTCTTATTCGCCACGCGATATGGGTTGTGGAATGGGATGCCGCTCGTCTTGAGCAGGCTCACCAGTGGATCGAGCATATACCCGCAGCTCGCCAGGATCATGTAGCTGCCCTCCTCCTGCAGCAGGCCCGGAGGCAGCTCGCCTCGATCCTTGGCATCTTCGCCGCTATACTGAGGCATCTCGATCCTGCCAGGGTCGCCTTCTCGAGGCCGATAGACCTTGGGATGCCGCTCCATCGCCTGGGAGATCCATCTGACCGCCAGCGAATGGATCTTGGCCGGCACTCGATAACTCTGCTCCAGGGTCTCCTCGTGGCCCTTATCTAGCTCGGGATGCAGGAATGCCTCTGGTAGGGCTCCCGACCACTCGTACAGGTTCTGATCGTCGTCGCCCACCAGTATCAGCTTTCTGGTGCGCCATTTGCGTATCACGTCTAGCTGGAGAGGCGTGTGATCCTGCGCCTCGTCCACGTACACGACCTGCTGGATCGGCAGCGTGCCCTTATCTCGGGCATCCTCCAGCCACGATGTGTAGTCGCCATGCCCCATCTGCAGGCAGAAATCCAGCCAGTGCTTGGCGAAGTAGGTCACATCGTGATCCCACTGGTCGCCAGGGATCAGCATCTGCCGATTCAGATTGAGCCTCTCATACGGGGTCAGCCGCCCACCAGATAGGATCGTCTCCGCCTCGTCCTCGTCAGAAGGCTTACCGCGTACCAGGGACTCGGGCAGCGAGCGCACCATCGCGGGGTATTCCCTGATGAACTCATCTATCAGGGATTCGGCCGGAGGCGGAGCCACCAGAGATCGCTTGCATCTGGCGTGCAGGGTAGTCACGTTCTCCTTATCCAGTGGTAGATCCCTACCCACCGCCTCTCTGACCGCAGCGTTGGTGAGAGAGCAGACCGAGACCTGATCTGCCCCATAACTCTCGGCGTCCTGACCGGCGTGATCGGCCAGCCATGTGGTCTTACCCGTACCCGGCGGGCCATAGACCCTGAATTCCTCAGGATCCGTTCTGAGCCCAAGCCGTCCGTTTACCCTGCTCATCAGTCCTGAATTCATGCTTCCTCCAACCCAAGGCTGTTAGCTGTTGGGCAGTCTCTCTACGACTCATCTTGCTGCCGGCCTTGGCGTTGGCCCAGTCCACGAATTCGGTCAGGCTGACCCAGATCGGACCTCCCTCCTTACGGAAGCACCCGTGCTTGGGCACCTCGGAAGTGTTCTCCAGAACCGACACGCGTTGTGCGTCCAAGAAGTCGAGCACCAGGGAGTTGGTATCTCCGAGTGATGTCGCCTCCGATCCCGCATCCTCGTCCTTGACGATATCGAGCACCAGTTGGGCAAGCTCTGCCTGCTTTGGTGCGTTAGCAGCCCGCACGACCTTCTTGGTCGATCTGGCGATGGCGTTGACGAACTGTCGGGGAGATAGCAGATTCTCGGTCGACATCCGCACATCTCCCTGGTCGAACTGCATCATGATCTGAGGATCGTCGCCCGTGATGCGCTTGGCGTCGAGCAGGATCACCCTGTTCAGCATCCGATTGATCTTGGTGAGCTTCTCCGTGCGATCCAGATGCTCGTTCTCGCCCTCCCGTCGAGTTATGGAGTCCACGATGGTCTCCAGCTCACGGCGGGCCAGAGGAGGGTCGTTGGCCTGGTTCCAGCCCATCAGGATCAGGAGCACCTCCTCGGCGTCCAGGCCCATGCCAAGCCATCTACCAGCAAGTCTAGCCGCAGAGTCGTTGCGAACGCCCTCAGATGCTCCCTCAGATAACAGCTCGACGTACCACTCGCCCTCGACCTCTGCCTCCTGCTCGTGATGGACCTTGCCATTGGTATGCGTCTGGTTGGCCCAGGAGAGATCGAGCACGATGGGCTCTATATCGTCCAGGGACATACCCTCGACCCACTCGTACGGCTTACCAGATTGGTGGATCGATGGCGGGGCTATGATCAGCCCTCCGTCTGCCCGTATATCGACTGACGGTAGGACGCCGGCACGCGTCATCAGCGTATAGTCGGTATGAGGAGGATAGCGGCAGTACACGTGCCAGCCACCTCCTCCGCTACGCACGGCGGGAGCCTCGATCTCGTCGAGATCCAGGCCAACGCTAATCAGGGACTTCAGGCCCGCCTCTCCATCGATGTCGATCACTACCAGATTGGAGATCTCGCCGGTGACGATGCCCACGTTGGAATCTGGATATCTTCGCCAGAGTTGCGCCAGCTCATCTGGCGTAAGCGCTGCCCGAGACTGACCACGCCATCTCTGCCTGGGGTGCTTGCCTGGTGACTCGCATCTCGGATTCCCACAACTGCATTTGCCGGCCACGACGGAGTGGACCGGCACTACCGACAGCCCCATCTCCGCGTACCGCAGAGCGTGCGCGAGCATGGGTGTTTGCGTCATAACCATATAGGCCCTTTCTAGAGGAGCAGCCGCCCCTGCCCCTCTAGCCCGTCAGGTATCAGAAGGGCAGCTCGTCGTCTTCTGATCGACCGACTCGTCGGTTACCAGAGGGTCGAGCGGGAGCCGCAGCTGGACGAGACGAGCCGCCCACCCGCCGTACGCCCCCAGATGCAGCAGGTCCATTGGCCCGACCTCCGGCCTGGTCGTCGGGCATAACCGCGATGACGGTCGGCCGGTCATCCTCATCTCCGTTATCTCGGCCGCGACGCTTGCGCATTCCGACCACCAGAATGGCATACTGACCGATACACGCATCGGTATCGAGCGTGGTATTCCCGTGATAGCCGAACGCCTCGGCATGCATCTTGAGGCTACCCAGTGCGTGATCCTGCAGACTGGAGAATGATCTGATGGTCTCGCCCATCGACTCGTCGTCGGCTCCCTCCCACTCCCAGTAGAGAGTCGGGTTACCAGAGGAGTCCGAGTTGCGCTCCTCGACCTCCGCCAGCTTAGCCCGATGCTTGCCGATGGGGAAGTTACCACCGCTGAATGACTGGATGCTGTCCAGATCGAGATCGTACTTCGGCATGTCCCTACTCCTTTGTCGCCGTAGCTGTTACCAGATCGCCGTGACTTGGCGCGATGCCCTGTGCAGCCATGATGCCGCTGAGTGCCGCAGCTACGAACGAGTCGATATAACCCGTCGCATCTCCGATCACATAGATGCCTGGATGACCGTCCAGCTCCCAGGTGAGCAGATCCACTGGTACCCGCATGGCCGGATACTTCAGCTCTGGTGCATATGCCAACGCTCGATTGATGTTCAGGCTCGGAACCGCTTCGAACAGGCCGAGGATAAACTCCCTGAAGAGCGTCAGCAGATCGAACGGGATCGCCCTGGCGATATCCACGTTCTGCCTTGCCATCACCGCGTTGGTACACCACTCTGGATCAGAAGGTAGTGGCTCGTACCGTATCTCGTCCACGAACTCGCCCAACCACTGGCGAGCGGTATGACCGCCGGTCAGCGAGTTAACCGATCTGGCGACCGACTTCACGAACTCCTGAGGATTGGAGACGTAGTCGGTCGGGATCTTGGCGATGATGGCGAAGTTACTGGACTTGGTGCGCTCGGCCGGATCCAGAGAGGCGTGACCGTTGACACCTCGGATGCCCATCGACCTGTGATACTGGTTGACGATGGCTCCGTTCTGGTTGCAGCAGAAGGATCGCATCACGATCGGTGAGTACGATGGCTCGTACACGATCTTCCAGTCGTAGAACCGCGAGAACAGAGGTGCCATGTCCACCGCCGGCGTCTCGACGCGGATCCCGATACCAGCGGGACCATGCTCCAGCTCGACGCCGAGATCCTCGGTCAGGATCCTCTCCGACCAGGGGATCCCCTGGATACCAGAGGCAATGATGATCTTGCCGGCCCGCATGGTATTGCCGTTGGCCAGCACGACCTCGCCTGGTCCGACGCCCACGACCTCCTGGCGATAGGAGATCTTAACGCCCCGCGCTCTGACGCGCTCGGTCATGCCCGTCGACCATCTGCGCACGCCATCTGAGCCTACGTGCCGCAGAGGGTAGGTGCCGAACGAGAACCCTGATGGTAGACGGAACGGGCTCTCATCGGTCTTCGGCTCGTACCAGACGCCTGGTCCCGCCAGGTCGACCACGGTCTGATTGATCTGCTGGAGCAGTGGCTCGGCCGAAAATGGGAAGATCGGCTCCATCTGCGTGCCACGGCTCAGGGAGAACGGCAGCTTACCATCGGAGAACCCTCCTGCGCCTCCCTCGCCCTCCAGCACATAGCACGATCTGCAGTCGCAGACCTCGGTCTCGGGACACCATCGCCTGGTCATCAGATGGCCCGAGTCCAGAACCTGTACCCTGGCTCCTCGATCCGCCAGCGTATCTGCGCAGAACAGTCCCGCCGGGCCTGCACCGATCACGATGGCATCAGGACTCCGCATGCTCTCCCCTTCTCATGGGGTACTCGAACGTGCCGGTGCGCATCATGATCGCCTGCATCGCATAACCCGCGATATCGATCCACGAGTCCGTCGATGGCTCCGCGTAGTCGTGGATGTCGTGATCGAGCATGTTCTGCAGGCGCTCAGTCTTGTCGTCGATGCGGATCAGGATGCCCCGCTCGCCATGTCGCTTCAGATTGAGCCCGTATTTACGATGACGCTCGATGCAGGTATCGACCACCGCCCTGGCGACTCCCTCCAGAGCCGCCTCGTAGGTGCCCTCGGCTCCCGCTAGATATCTGCGATGGTGACTGTGATTACCGTGCGCCTGAGCACAGTTCTCCTCTAGGCACACTTGTTCGGTCATTCTGCCTCCTCTTCTATGCCGCGCCATGCGGCAGCAAGCTTGCTCATCGTCGGATCCCAGATGGCCCTCCCGAGTCTGCCGCCTCGGTTCTTGGCCAGGTATCGGATCCCATCCTCCGCCGTGTACTGGCTCACCAGTAGATGCCGCTCTTCTCGGACCTCGCCGGTCTCCTCGTCCTCCACCATATGGACAGACAGACGACCAAGCAGATCGACCCAACGACCGCACTGAATACCGAGAGCGCCGGGTAGCTCAGGAGATACAACCTTTCGCCTCTCGTCAAGCTTCTCATGGGCAGTGAAGATGACATGCATCCTCCTCTCGGGGTCGCGCAGATACGCTAGCCCCCGAAACGCCTGGATGACTTTGGTCACCTGGCTAGATGACTTCAGCCAGTCCTGCCTGTTGGCCACAGGCGTGGACTCCAGATTCTTGTAGTAGCCATCCTTGGTCTGGTCGATCTCACCAAGGATGGTGCCCATCGAGTGTCGCCTCTGCGTCTCGGTCAGAGTGTCGATGAATACGGATCTGAAGTGATGGTTCGAGAAGAACAGGTATTCGTAGATGGCCTGGATCTCCTTCCAGTTCTTGGGCCTTGCGATCTTGATGTCCAGGCCCTTGAGCGTGAGTGAGCCGCCATCGATATCGATCAGCAGAGGCGGGGTCATCTCGGGGCAGTCCAGCGCGGTACCAAGCAGGAATGTCTTGCCCGCTCCAGTATCGGCATAGATCAGCCCGTTGACGTGTGAGGTATCGTCGGGATCGCTGACCTCGAACGGTAGTCGGCCGTTGCGAGATGCCAGCGGTCGCTGGACCTCGACCTCGCCTTCGTCTCGATGTCTAGTTACCACGCATACGTTCCCTCAGACTCGGTCTACCAGGGGTAGCCGCCACTGGTTCGGGCTCTGGCACCGGGTTGGCCTCCACCTCCTCGTGCCCATTACTGCTGGTAACCTCCGCTATCACCTCCTCAGTCTGCGCTCTCTCGCGCATCGCGGCCTCCGTGCTGGTGCCCCGCTTGACGTACAGGGTGTCGAGCACCAGATGGTAGTCTTCTCCCTTCTGGTAAGCCTCGCACGCCCCAGATACGTCGCACCATCCACACTTCATCCTCTGCGGCTCGGGGTAGATCTGCAGATCGGGTTGGTCGAACTCCCACTTGGTCCAGTAGGCCCTGTGTAGCTGCACGTCGATCTGGCGCTGATTGCGCTCGATGAAGTGCCGCTCGAACAGTGGCGAGGACACGCGTGGCCCCGGCATCTGCGATCTCAACCCGTTATAGAGTACGCCGATCACCTCCTCGTCCAGGCCAAGGCTCTCCGCCAGATACTGCCCGCACCACACCTGCAGCGTGAACTGGTGATCCAGCGGGAAATGCTGTGGATCGATCCTGCTATATGTCTTGTGCTCCAGGCTCATCAGCCGACCAGTGTGGTGGTCCCTGATGACACCGTCGAGGCGCACCGTGACGTGATATGGGCTATCTGCTCCGTCGCTGGTCGGATCGGGCAGTGGCCGGGTTATGGTGTGCTCGGTGGAGATGACGTCGAAGTTATCTCGCCCGCGCCAGTGCTTGAGATAGCCCTCCAGCATGGCGGTACCAAGCTGACGGATCTCATACATCTTGGCGATCTCGTCGGGCCACCCATCTGGTACGGATGCGATCTCCTTATCCGCCCATTTCTGGAACGCCGCGACGGGATCTGTCTTGTGACCGTAATACGCCTCCAGCCCGAGATGGATGCCGGTGCCGAGTGCCAGATTACGGTTCCGCTCGATCGGTCTGTAGCCCTGCTTGTAGGTCCAGTACCACTTCAGCCGACAGTCCATAGCGTCGAGCTGAGATGGGCTTATAGATGCAGATGGGTCACGTCTTGGCATGGAGCACGCGTACCCTCACAGGCACGCCCTCGCGCTTAGCGATGTTGATCGTCATAGTGACTCCTGACCGTGGCTGATTAGGCCTCGTGTCGGGGAACGCCACCAGCAGATCATTCCCGCGTTGCACGATGAGCGTATTCCTGGCCCGATAGGGCTCGACGGCACCGGGATCTAGCATGTCCCAGGTCGTCGTGTGGGGTACGAGCTTACGCTCGCCCTTGACGAATTCCTTCCAGTGCGTGCAGAGTTGGCTCCAGATGGTCGGCAGAATCGTATGGACTCGGTGCCCCACCTCTAGGGCATATCGAGCCGCAAGACAATCTCCTCCGAGACAGCCTCCTACGAAGATGGTGGAGAGTGGCAGAGCATGAATCTCCTCGCGCATGATGGGCTCACCAGGCCGGGTACGCCTGGTTGCAGTGATACCGACATTCACGAGATGCCCTCTCTCCTGGCGATCTCCTGCCAGGTGACCCGTCGCTTCTCGCGGATGATATCCATGATGTGGTCCTCGACCGAGTCACCAGTGTGGATGACGATAACCTCCACATCTGACGCCTCCTGTCCGGGGCGCACTGCTCGATCCTGCGCCTGTTTATTGCCCGCAGGATGCCAGGCCAGCTCCAGGTAGATCACCCGGCTGGCGGTCGGTAGATTGAGTCCCTCGCCTCCTGTCCCGTGCGTCGATACGAGCACTGTAGCACCGCCCGCACGGAACGCGTCAAGGGCAACCCTGCGATCGACCAGGGATTGCGACCCCGACAGCATCACGGCCGAGATGCATCTCGCCAGAAGGCGCTCCACCGCGATCTGCGCAGCCATCTCCAGCATCACAAACACCAGGGTTGGCCGTTGAGACACGGCCGTGACCCCCTTCTCGAAGTTCAGTGACTCGCCCGTGACTACTTCGAGCAGTGTGTCGATCTTAGAAGGCCCATCATAGTCTGGGAACAGGATCTTCGGGGAGATGGCCAGCTGACGCAGTCTGGTGATCTTCTGCAGGGGCAGCCAGGTCTCGACGCTATGGTCACCATAGGTCACGGTCCCGGTCGCCGCAAGCTCCGCGTACATTTGAGCCTGCATACCCACCATCTTATGTCGGACGATGCTACGATGTACCGGCGGGACGCCCAGTCCACCCACGTCGGACCTCTCCCGGCGGAATAGGTACGGACGCACCAAATCGTCCAGCGCGGCCTGCTCGTGGCGCTTGATACCGTCGATCTTGATGCCGAATCCGTTGGTCGAGATGTCGAAGAAGCGATAGACAAACGACCAGTAGGATCTGAACCGATCTGGATCGACCAGGGCAAGCAGGGACCAGATCTCCTGAGGGTCGTTGACGGTCGGGTTGGCGGTCAGCGCGATCACCATAGCAGCGTTCTGCGTCATCTTGCGCAGGGCCTGCCACCACTGGCTCTTTCGGTTACGGACCTTGTGTGCCTCGTCGAGAATCCAGGCCTCGGCCCGTAGATCGTGCATCACGATCTGGTCGTAGTTGCAGACCAGATAGCCGCCGATACAGCTCCACTCGTAGATGAGCTTCTGCCGCTGCTCGGCATCTCCATCGAGCACCACGCAGTTATCGTGGGTCCAGCGCTCGGCCTCCGATGCCCAATCGTCCTTCTTGGTGTTCGCGCAGACGATCACCATAGAGGCATAGCCTAGCGTGGCCTGGAGCGAGGTCGCGGTCTTACCCATACCCTGCTCGTCGGCCAGGATGCCCCGCTTGCTGCACAGGAGCCACGAGGCTGCACGCGCCTGGTGAGGCCATAGGTCTGGTGCCAGTGACGACGCCGTTGGCCCTTGCCCCTCCTGTGAAGCGAGGGAGGCATCCAGGCGTGCCCTCTGAGCCCGCAGCAGCGCCAGTGCGTCGTCGTCTATCTGTAGATCGCCATCGTAGTGCCTCACCAGTCGGGCAGCGATGTCCACGCAGATCGGTGCAGATCCTCTGCCGCGTGAGAACGTGACCACGCCAGTTGATGCCGGGGGCTCTGTAGACGCCCTGAGCCTCAGGGCACGACGATAGACCGACAATCTGGGAGGCATATTAGATCCGACCGCGCTGTCTCAGATAGAAGTATGCGTGCGCCAGAGCAGATCTAACGTGCGGGCTCCTGTGCATGGGAGCCACGGTGTCCTTATAGCGCATCTGGCGGTTGGGCACCTGCTTCACCAGTGGTAGGTTGGTGCCGGCCATCACCGCCTCGACCGCGCCTATCACGCGAACGGGATCGTAGTAGTTCTTAGCCGCCCCGCTGCCGACGAAGTCCTCGATCACGACCACATCTGGTCGGAGGCGGAGCAGCTGATTCAGAGACTTGACCAGATCGGGGATCGTCTTGATCTCGGCCGACCAGCGCAGATCAGCATCATCCACCAGGCAGACGCCTGTGGTCCCACCAGGATCTATGCCGATAACCTTCACGAGCCGCACGGTCCAGCCAGTCTTGCATCTGGCCGGCATCTGAGAAATGGGAGGATTCGCAGGTTTGCCCCGCCAAGGACTCGCTTCGGATAGTGTGTTGAACGAGAAGGGAGTGCGAACTGTATATAAAAGACGCGGGAGGGTGAGAGGTACCTATAGGTAGCTCGTCTCTCTTGTGTGCATTCCGGAGGGAACGAACCCTTCTCATTCACGCCCGGATCTCATCTAGCCGATAATCTCGATGTAAGTTCTGCCATGTCCCGTGATCACCGTGCGACCTCCTACTGCCATCGATGCTGGTCCGTTGCTAATCCATCTGAAGCCGTAGCCATCGTACAGCTCACCAAGATTGGGGTAGATGGTCCACGTCAGGCCGTAATCGCGGCTGTACCACTGCGTATTCGGTCGACTCTGATCTGCCTGACCATTGATCCAGACCTCGCCACTGGCTGGTAGGCCACCCATCTCGCGGTAGTCCGTATCTACGGCATAGGTGACGAACCCCTCGTTTTCCATCGTGACGAGCACCACCTGCCAGGTAGCCCCGGCATCTGCCGTACGCAGGACGATGGTCGGAGATTTATAGGGGAAATCTGGCTTGTTGCCCTCTCCGGCGATGATCCAGATGTTCGGAGTGAGAGCCACGCCATCGTACGGTCGGAAGTTATCGATGATCCCGCTGATCGAGGCGAGCACCGCCGAGGCGTAGTGCGTGATCACTCCTCCACTGGTGATCCTGTCCAGCCATTCGGGGCTGTTGTAGTTGATGTTGAGGCAGAAGGAGTCGTCGCAGGCCGTGATTTGAGATACCGCCTGGGAGATACCAGAGGTCGAATAGTCGGGATAGGTGTAGTGCAGCTGTTGATCGGATCCGTCAGCCAGGCAGCTCCATATCTGGTCGTTCAGTGTGCCGGGAGGCGAGATGCCGTACCAGATGCGATTGGTGCCCAGTCCCTGATGGCTGTAGGCCAGTCCAGCGCCATATGCCGGCTGAACTATCTTGGTCCAGCTAGACCCCCAGTCGGTGCTGCGATAGATCCCGCCGTACTGATACAGACTGTCTAGCGACGAGCCCCAGTAGCCCGACATGGTAGACAGATAGATATCTCCCGGATGCCAGGACACGATATCGGCCCAGATCGTGTACCCGTCGAATAGCAGCTCGCTGATCTCGTGCCTGGTCCACGTCTGACCGTAGTCCCTGGTCTCCCAGAACTGCTGACCATACTGGTCGTGCGA
>AR_comb_assmDRAFT_10018685_pt1 | contig 15267 bp, 10 predicted proteins | sample ArasoioldDNA_FD_10543 | JGI IMG/M metagenome (IMG submission 10543) | reverse complement strand
GGAGATGCAAGTTGAGGATCCAGACGGCAATATACTTCGCTTTGGATCGGAAGTTCGCTAGTTCCGTCTGAGAGCGAAAAATACAAAAGGGGCCGTGGTTGCGGCCCCTGCGTATTGCTGGTGGCAACGCTACTTCATGTGGATGGTCTTGCCGTCGGCGTCGAGTGTGCCCCTGACGCGGACCTGCTTGCCTTCGTACTGCTTCAGTCCGTCCTGCCGGTCGATGTCATAGTTCTTGCCGCTGGCATCCTGCAGAACGTACTTGTCACCTGATTTCATGATTGTCCCACTGAAGGTCTGGCTGGTGTCAGAAGATGACTGCCCAGGCTGCGCTTCGCTGCCGCTTTGACCGGCAGGTGGCTGCGTTTGATCAGGTGGCTGTTGTTGCTGCTGTTGTTGTGTTTGATCCGCGGGCGGCGTGCTCGGCGTCTGCGACGGATCCGACTGTTGCGCGAATAGGGTAGCAGCACCCATGGTCAGCGCCAGTGTACCGATCATCCAGAAAGTTTGCGTACGTTTCATCAAGTCCTCCGGAGAGTTTGAATTCTGCGCTTGTGTTGCAACCACGGGGCCAACGGAAGCAGTGCCAGTCGCTCTTTTTCGGCAACCCGTGCTGGGTGTTTGCTCTTAACGTCTTAGAACGATCTCATCACTTGGGTATCGGCGATGAAGGCTTGGTTCTCAGGGAACCCTGCTCAAGCAGTTACAGAGAACTCTGTAGAGGTTTAAAAGGACGGCTTGCCATCTTCTGCGCGCATCTGAGAAATATTTGCACGGGTCCAATGGCAAGCGCTTTTTGAGACTGGAGGACTATTTCCTGTTGCTGATACAGGAACGTCAGTGTGGCCATAACCAACCGAAGGTTCCCGCGGTCAAAAGCCCATAAATGAGACCATCGATGACTTCCTTGATGGTCATGCTCCACGGCTGCCCTTTCCAGATGCCATTGCTCAGATTTCCCAACCCGTATGCCAGGAACGCTGCCGTGCCAGCAACCCGAAAAACGGCGAGGTAGTGAGTATTCGGAGCCACTGTATGTCCCGTGAGATAGGCGACAAACAAGCTGATCACAAGACAGAACACGAACCACTGGACGAGAAACTTCGGCATCGCAGGAATTCCCGATGGACGGATCGTCATCATGCCGACAGGCCCCTGCTTGAACTTCTCCTGGACGGCAGGCGATTTCATGTCTTTGTGATCGCAGTAAGGAAAAATATAGAGACCGCGCTTCAGGCTTGCCGAGCGCAAGGCCGCAAGCAGTCCCTCTTCGTTCGGTAGTTGTTTGTAGTCACTCTTATGGTATGGAAGCACCATGTGCATGATGGAACTTGCGACAAAAACGATGACGGCCGACAGCACAATCGGTAGCCAGAGAGCGGAGAGAGCAACCATGCGACGACGCCTCCTTGACGTCAGTCCTCGAAATGCAAGGTTTTTTCGGAGGGAGGCTACGCCGGTTGCTGCGTTGTGGTCAAGAGATTTAAGTCGGCCCCCAGAGCCAATAATCACGCTATGACACAAACTCTCGGGCACGTCGCGCTCCTCGTCCGAAACTACGATGAGGCAATCGCTTTCTACACAAAGTCGTTGGGGTTTCGACTCGCAGAAGACACAGATCTCGGAGGAGGAAAACGATGGGTTCTGGTCGCCCCCGCTGACTCGCAAGGCACCACTCTACTGTTGGCCCAGGCGGCCACTCCGGAGCAGGCCAGTCGCATCGGGAATCAGACGGGCGGGCGAGTATTCTTGTTTCTCCACACCGACGACTTTTGGCGCGACTATCGAGCGATCATTGGGCAAGGAGTGAAGTTTGTTCGCGAACCACGAGACGAACCTTATGGAACCGTCGCGGTCTTCGAAGACCTCTACGGAAACCTTTGGGACTTGATTCAACGGAAGTAAGTGTGCGAACCAGCCATCCCGATGAAGTAGCCTCGCTCTGGTCTCGATATGGCGAGGGTCAAAGGGAAGAAGCCAGGACATGGTCATGTTTAATGCACTTCGTCTTCCGCGGGAGCCGAATCTGGCGTGTCCACCTTCAATCCTTCCGGAGCAGAGGATAAGGTCGGTGGAGGCTGGAACGCCCCGGGATCTTTCCCGGCCAGAGCTACTTTCATAAAGTCCATCCATATTGGCAGCGCGGCGTGTGCCCCACTCTCCTTCGCGCCCAAGGACTTCTTCTCATCAAAACCAATCCACACTCCGCACGTCATCGAAGGCGAGAATCCGATAAACCATGCGTCGGTGAAGTCATTGGTGGTTCCTGTTTTTCCACCGAGGGGCAGTGTCATGCCGGCGGCCGCGACACCGGTGCCATGCTGCACGACTTCCTCCAGCATTGACGTCATGACGCGGGCTGTGCGTGCAGAGATGACGTCTCTCACTTCCGGAAAGTTCTCTTCCAACGCGCGCCCATCATAGTCCGTCACTTTCGTGATGTAGCGTGGCGTTAGCCGAATCCCGTCGTTAGGAAAGACACTGAATGCGGCAGTCTGTTCGAGCAGCGTAATTTCCGCCGACCCTAACGCCACCGGCAGATATGCCGGAAGATTGGACGTGACGCCAAAACGGTGAGCGTAGTCAATGACTGTTTTAATTCCCACGCGGTCCGCCAGCCGAAGTGCCGGGATATTCCGTGACTGAGCCAGTGCACGACGCAACGTGATAGTTCCTTCGAACTTCTCATCATAGTTGTGCGGCGTGTATACCCCGGACTGCGTTTCAAATGTGATCGGAGCATCAAGAATCGTGTCATCGGGACTGCCACCACGATCGATGATTGCGGTATACACGTATGGTTTGAACGACGATCCTACCTGGCGAAGCGCTTGCGTAGCACGATTGAATTTCGAGTCATTGAAATCGCGCCCACCGACCATCGCTTTGATCTCGCCGGTGGCGTTGTCGATCGCGACCAGTGCAGCCTGAGCGCCCGAGTCTTGTTCAAGCGTTACTCGCGCGGCACCATCCGATCCCAAGGTCAGCACCTTCACGTAGCAAAGATAGCCGGGTTTGAAAATGTCCTGGATCTTTTTCTTCGCCCAGGCCACGTCCTGCTGGGTTAGGGTCGCATGGTACCGTCCAAGCTTTATGGCAGCACTTCCCGGAGCCACCGCCGTGACCAGCGCGTGTATGTAACCGTTTGGTTCCGGCTCATCTTCCCAATCGGCGTGACTGTAATTGTCGATCGTCACTCCGGAGGAGAGCACATTTACAAGTCGATTCTTCCAACCGTGCCGACGTTCATAGGCGGCCACCCCGTTAAGAATCGCCCGATTCGCTGCTCGCTGCAGATCCATGTTTAGCGACGTATAAACCCTCAATCCCCCTTCGTGCACCTGGTCGCTGCCATACTTGGTTTCGAGATATCGACGAATCTCCTCCACGTAGTAAGGCGCCAGCGAGTTCGGGTCGTGCTGCACGTTCAATTTCAGAGGCCGCGCCTTCGCGTCGGCCGCCTGTTGTGCCGTGATTTTCCCATCTTCCAACATGGCGTTGATGACCAGATTGCGCCGCTTCAAGGCACGATCCGGATGCACGATGGGCGAATAATACTGCGGAGCTTTGGGAAGTCCAGACAGGAGGGCAGCTTCATCCAAGGTCAGCTTATTCGCCGGTTTGCCGAAGTAGTACTCCGAGGCAGATTCAAAGCCATACGCGCCGTGACCCAGAAAGATCTGATTGGCATAAAGCGTGAAAATCTGCGATTTCGTGAACTTCCGCTCGATCTGAATGGCGAGCAGCGCCTCCTGGATCTTGCGGTGAAACGACCGATCCGGAGACAGGAAGAGATTGCGGGCCAGTTGCATGGTGAGCGTAGACGCGCCTTGCACCTTGCCGCCCGATTCGATATCGCGATACGCCGCGCCCATGATGCGCCAGACGTTGACTCCCCAGTGGCGGTAAAAATCCTTGTCTTCGATGGATATAAGCGCATCCCGCAGAACTGGCGGATAGTCCTCATAAGCCGCAACCACGCGGCGTTGCAGCGCGAAGGATCCGATGATGCTGCCCTTGTCGTCGTAGAGTTGAGTAATGGAGCTTGGTCGATAGTGCTCCAGTTCATCGACTTGGGGAAGGTCCGTGGAGTAGACGAGCAAGAGTCCGGCGGTCGCGCCGACCAGCGCCGCGGCCAGCACCAGCAAGCCGAGCAAAACTCGGCTGACCACCTTCCGGCGCGGGATGGCGACTTCTTGTACTTCTTCGAACAGGGACTTCATGGGATGAGGTCAGGATATCAGCCGTTTCTAGTCTAGTCGCCAGTCTCAGGCGCGTTGGATTGAGGCTTTCACTCCCCGCTTCCGACGCTACTTCCCAAAGCACGCCCGATCTGTTACTGACGACGTCATGGTGCCGGCGGAAAGCAAAACCGCGTGCTCGAAAGCACGCGGTTGCAAAACAAAAAACGGCGACTGAAAACCAGCGATGGCCTACGCCTTCGTTTCCCGATTCTTCAGAACCTCAATCGCCTTGCGCAGCTGCTCGTCCTGCTGAGGCGCCTTGGTTTTGTTGTCATCGGGTGCGTTGGAATCCTGATCCTCATCGGGCAGAAGAGCATCCTCGTCGGTGTCCGCCACCAGAATATTAGGAGTGATCGCTGTATCCTGAATCGCTTTTCCGCTAGGCGAGTAGTACTTCGCGATCGAAAGGATCACCGCCGCACCGTCCGGCAGGTCGATCAGTTTCTGCACGGAACCATCGCCGAAAGTCTTGTCCCCAACCACGTCCCCGCGTGCATTCTCAAGGATAGCTCCAGCCACGACCTCAGCCGCCCCCGCAGTGCCGCGGTTCACGAGCACCACTATCGGCAAATTCGTAATCGCCTTGGAAGGCTCGGCCGCAAACGCCTCCCGAGGATATTTCTGGCCCTGCAGATAAGTAATCGTTCCGTGATTCAGGAACAGATTCGCAGTCGCGATCCCTTCCGATGCTTCACCCTCGCCACTATTGCGCAGGTCGAGGATCAGTTTCTTGGCACCCTGTTTCTGCAGTGACTTGACCAGGTTCGCGATTTCCTGCGCTTTACCTTTGGTCAGAGCGTCGACCTTGACGTAGCCAACGCCGTCATCCACCATCTTATCGGTAGCGTTGGGAATCGAAACAACGTCGCGGGTCACAACCACCTTCTGCGGCTCGGCACGCCGGGCCCGTACCACCGAGATCGTCACATTCGATCCCGGCTGTCCAGCCAGTAGAGCGCGAATCTCCGCCAGCGACATCTCTCGTGTGCTGTGGCCCTCAATGGCTTCGAAGATGTCGGAACCTTGAATTCCAGCTTTGTCCGCCGGCCCGCCAGGAATGACGGAGATGACTGCGGCATAGCCGAATCGCTTGGAGACTGCAGCACCGATGTCAGCCTTGGCATCGCTCTTCTTCGCCTTGTATTCCTGGTATTCCTTAGGGCTGAGATAGCTGGAGTTGGGATCCAACGCCTCCAGCAGGCCATGCAGGGCACCGTCGGTGACCTTGGGAATGTTCGGTTCTTCCACGTACTCGGTGTTTACCCGGTTCAATACTTCGCTATAAACCTGCAGCTGGCGGAAGGGGCCGTCGTTCGAGGAGGCGCGCACGCCCCCCAAACCACCCACAACCATGAACAAAAGCACAGCAAACGAGGTCACAAGAATCGCGGCTTTGGTCTTTATTGACATCGATTTGTAATCATCCAGAAAGGAAGGGACTTCACTTCCAGAGGTACTCGCATTATATCCCTATTGATGTCAATTCCAGTACAGAGGCTGCCACAAATCGAACGCTGGTAACTGCTTGGCCATTAGCTCCGCGGCCGGGCAATTTTCGGCGAGTCCCTGTCAGAAAGTCGCGACCCGACGATCCAGTGGCGCAATGTCTTCTAACTGACTGAAAAGACAACTTCAGCCAATGGGGGCCTATCCAGGGTACTTGAAGTTGAGCGTGACGACGGTCTGGAAGTCGACGGGTCTGCCGTTGGGAGCATAGGGCTTAAAGCGCCATTGCCGAACGGCATCAAAAGCGGCGCGGGCCAACGCAAAATTTCCTCGCACCAACTTGACATCCTGCACTGACCCATCCCTGGCAACCCACATCTGAAGAATAACTGTCCCTTCCAGGCGCTGCGCTAGGGCCTGTGCTGGATATAAGGGCTCGACTCGATTCACGACGAGTGCGCGAGATATCTCCTCAGGCACGACGCCGGAGTCGACGGTATTCACGGGTGCCTGCGCCGGTGCAGCTTTCAGGCTATCGGGAATAATCACACCAGAGCGCCCCGCGGAAGGCGGCGCTGTGTTCTCGTGAACCGGCACGACAGCTCGCGGCTGGGGGTTCGTAACCGGCACGAGTGCGGGCTGAGGCGGAGGCGGAGTCGAAGAAGACGTCGCAACCGATGGAGTCGGAAGCTGATTGGACGCAGGCTGACTCGGAACCGTGGTTTCCGGCTGGGCCTGTGCCGGCTCGGGGGGCGCGTCGGTGGTGGCTGGCTGCTGCGCTCCCGGCTTTGGGATTGACTTCGTTTCTATTACCTGGAGGTTGCCAGGATCGCCCTCTGACGATTCGATCGCACCCGGTTCACCCGTCGCTGGCGTATCTTCCGGAGCGGAAGGCGGTTCGGCTGCCGGCGGCGGGGGCGGTTCGAGCACCGCTGAGGGAGCGTTTGTGACCGTCGTTGCAGCTTGCGAAGCTGCCGCCGGCGCAGAACGTGACAACGAGTGCAACAAAGAACTGATGCGGCCGAGGTAGGACTCTCCCGGAGCCCAAACCCAAAGAACAGCAGCGATCAGCAGACACCCCACCAACGCGAAAACCCAATAGCGCGCTTGCGACTCCTGTGCCGGATGAGAAAACGGTTCCGAACTCTCCTCTTCGGGGAGGGATGAGAAAACTCGCGTGGAATCCTGCGCTGCCTGGTTCTCGCTTGCGGCGACTTCAACGCTCGGAATGGCCTGAGGCTTCGGCTTGTCGTCCCACCGTTTCTTCTGGGGAGGTGGTTGTACTTCAGGTTCGGGATCGGCTGCTGGTAATTGAGACGATGCTTGGGCGACCTGCCCCTGAGGGGGCACGGTCGGCAAATCTTGGGGCTCGGTCGATTCTGCGGCCTCAAACGCACTGCGCGGCGCAGTCTGCGCAAGAAACCCTGTCTTTGGAGGCGGCGCAGCTTCGTTATCAACTGGCACTTCAGCCGCAGCAGCCGCAATTGCCGCCTGTGCAGCCGCGGCTCGTTCTTCTTTCGTTTTTTGCTCTGAACGTCGTGAAAGGATCAGATCGCGGGCTGTGGAGAGAGTGTCCTTGGCCTGTCGTGGATCAATCGGCTTTCGAATCGCAGAGTTCGCACCGTGCTGCAATGCCCGCGGCAGATCTTTGTCATTCTGGACTAGAGCCAGATTCAAAGCCTGGCTCGTCGTCTTCTGTTCGCGCGCCGTCTTAAGAAGACGGATTGCATCCTGTTCCTGGTCCCAGTCAACAAGAATGGCATCGTAGCTTTCCTGGGACATCCGCTGCACCGCCACCAGCATCTCGGAACAGATTTCCGCCTCGATGCCAAGCTCTGTAAGCACTTGGCATAGCGTCGACGTGCTGGTTCCGTCCGATGAGAATAGAAGGGCGCGGAGAGCCATCCGCTTCAGGCTAGCCGTCGGTAATCTGGACAGCAAGTTACGGAGGTGGAGAAAACCAGTACCTTAGTCGGAAGAACCACAGTAAGAAGGACATGTCCAATTGGCCAAGCCTGCGACGTGCGAATGGAGGGTTGGAGCGGCGCGACGCCCGTCTCTTCACCCCTTTACGATGGTGCGTGCGTGTACTTCGTGGTCAATGCCTTTCTGCAGACTGAACGACTGACGCCGGCGGACGAGTCATCTCCAGGGCCCAAATCGCTGCCGGACGCATATACATCGATGCCCTGTAGTTGCCCGTAATGTCATAAGCCTCAGGGGTACGGAACCAATAGCCTTTGGTTTCATAGCTCACGTGATAAACACCCCAGGCCGTGCGGAACGCCTCCTCCTTCATTCCATCGCCCAACATGAGAGCTGCCACGCTAAAGGTGGTCCCAGCCCAGACCTCCTGCACTTGCTCGTTAGTCGTGATGATGTTTCCATCGCCCGCCATACCGTTGACCGCGCCCATCTCGCCTTTGGCGAATTTCATTACGTTGTAATCAAAAACCTTCTTCAGGGCGCTGCGCTGCATCTCACGCGGAACAAGATCGCCGAGCCCGGTCATACTGGCGTACCATTGCCCGGCTAATTGATCAGCCTGGATGTTGTCGCGATATTCACTTTGCGTGTCATAGCGGAAGTAGGTGCCGTTCCACAGTTTCTTGATATAACTGGCTTGGCTCCGGGTGAAAAGCTCCTGGTATTTTGATGCGAGGTTTTGGTCAGCGAGGACTCGCGCGATCTGTTCGGCTGCCCTGAGCGCCCCAAGCCACAACCCTCCACAATAGGCGCTTTCCCCACGTACCACCCACACGTCATATGTTTGATCCGGATAGCCGTCATTTTCAGGAATCCCATCGCCATCGCGGTCGAATTTGCGCAGGTACTCGAGCGCCTCCTGAACGGCCGGCCACGTGTATTGCAGAAACTCCTTGTCGTTGCGTCCGCTGAAGACGTAGTCGCGCCACACCATCAGCACAAACTTGCTGTTCAGATCCTTCCACCCATTCGTGTTCTGCCAGCTGAACTGATTCACCTGGAAAAATGGATCTTCTTCCGGAACACCCAGATCATGGGGAACCGCTCCTTTGGATTTGCGCTCGCGATAGGCTGGCGACCCGCTGATCTGCGACTTCCACAGCCACATGTATTTGTCGGTCAGGTCTTGAGGCACGGTATCCGCAAATTGCCGCAGTTCTTGCTTGTCAATTTCTGGCCAGAACTTGGCGAGAGGCATCGAACCGTAAAAGCGGACATCGAGTGTTGCATAAAACGGATAGTCGAAGCATTCCATGAATGCGAAGGTATGAGGAGTCTTCGGGTCGGAGCCTACCGGACGGCCCCAGAAGGAACCGCCGTCCGCGAGAATGTACATCTCGTTGAACAATGCCCCGCGATACCAGAGCGGCTTGCTTTCATCGTTGATGTACTGAGCTTGCCAGGCATCGATGGCATCGCTCCATTTCGCCGCGTTGAGCAAACCATCGCGCGCGACGTTCCACCCGTTGGTGCCGCTGGTTCCATAGAAGTCGGTGTAATGCCGATACCACCTACGCCCAGAGCCGAACTCCACAATCGGCAGGTCCCAGGCGATCACCATGGGGACGACCTGCTTCTCTCCCGGCTTCAGGGTGATGCGAACGGCAATCGCTCCCGCAACGTCTTCGCCACTGCTGATCCAGTCTTCTCCATTGTTTACAAGTCGTCCGTCTTTGGAGAAGGATTTCCAAATTCCACTACCATCACTTTGCGGATCAAAGCTGGTTTGGGTTGTGACCTCGACCCCGGGCGATTGTAGTGCTGCAATAACGAACTGGCCGTCCCACTCGTCCTGGACCGGGCCTACGCGCTTGCGGTCGAGGACGATTCCCTTCATCACGCCCGCGGCCCCCAGGGATTCGTTCGTGGCATGGTTGAAGTTCCCGTAGCTCATACGGCCGGTGAAGTTGCGGTTGTACGTTCGAAACCATCCCAGCATGTTGGCCCAAGAAAGCATGACTGACACAGTGACCGCATGATCCGTGGGATTTTCAGCATGCCAGCGATAGACGGCTACCGGATAACTCGTCTCTTTATAATTTTCGGGGAGGATGGGGGAGAGCTGCTCGAGCATCACGTGCGCGGGAAATTTGTCCCAGCGATAGTCGTACCAAGATTTCGGATAGAGCGAATAGTAGTCGCCGGCTCCCACCGGGTAGTCCCACTTCCAACTGCTCAGTTCGGCGCCCGGAGGGTGCGTGGTTGTGAGGACCTGAGCCGTGGCTTCCGCCCCCTCGGCCCTTTGGTACATAGCGAATTGGTTCACGTTTACTGTTTCGTATTTGTGAACTCCGGTCTTTACGTGCCAGCGCGCAAAGTCGCCCCGATAGGTACGCGAAAATGTGCCCGCCCCGAAGCCACCCACTGGCGCGCCCTGCCAGTACCCGTCGTCGATGTGAGTTGCCTCAAGCGCAGCCTTGCGTGTCCCGGCATTGGCCAAAGGCTGTCCGAGGGGACGCTTCCACGCTGCGGCGGGAATGGTGTCCCCGCTCCACGCCCAGGGCGCACATGTGTACATGAGAAGAAGAAGCGCAATGCGACTGATCCACTGCTTCATACATCCTCCGGCGGACTTCACAATCCCTATATCGAGATCAACGGACTTCAGCCCTTTCGATCGGCGATTCGGGATTGTGCCAGAAAAATCGTTTTTCTACTAGTGAAATCTTACAAGAGGCTGCGCTGCAAATCCACCGGAAATTGCCGGTTCCTGCTACCCTATCGAAGTCGAAAGTAATAGCGGGTCGGGTATAATCTGATCTTTTAGGCTCATGCGCAGTCCTACTTTTTGGGGCTTACTCTCGGCCATTCTGGCGTTTGCGCAAACAGGTCCCATCCGCTCCTCATCTTTGGAACCTGCCGAAAAGAAGACGTCTTCCATTCCCCGCTTTGAAGACATTGGTAAGCGAGCGGGCCTGAACGTCGCGCACATTTCGTCTCCCGAAAAGCGATACATCGTGGAATCAGTAAGTGGCGGGATCGGACTGATCGATTGCGACGGCGACGGGAAACTCGACATCATTGCGGTCAATGGCTCGAATGTGGATCGCTATCGCAAACAGGGAGGCGATCCGATGGTGACGCTTTACCACCAGGATTCCGATCTTCATTTCACCGATATCACGCAGCCGGCCGGCTTGACGCGCAAGGGCTGGGGCATGGGTATCGCCGTCGCCGACTACGATAACGACGGGAGGCCCGATATCTATGTCACCGGCTATGGTGGCAACGCGCTCTACCACAATCTAGGGAACTGCAAGTTCGAGGACGTTACCGAAAAAGCAGCTGTCGCGGTTGGCGGCTTTAGTCTGGGCGCCGCCTGGGCAGACTACGATCGCGACGGACGCGTGGATTTGTTCGTTTCTCGCTACGTGCACGTGGACATGGACAAGCTCCCAGAACTCGGCAGCGACGAGAAGTTCTGCCGCTTTCGTGGCGTGTTAGTACAGTGCGGGCCGTGGGGCATGCAGGGCGAGGGCGACTTTCTATTTCACAACCGAGGGGACGGGACGTTTGAAGATGTCTCTAAGAAGGCTGGCGTCGATGACAAGCATCTCTACTATGGCATGGGTGTGGTGTGGGACGACTATGACAATGACGGCTGGCCTGATCTCTACGTCGCCGACGATGCCGGACCGAATTACCTGTATCGGAATCGCCATGATGGCACGTTCGAAGAAGTCGGCTTGATGCTCGGAGCAGACCTCAGCGGGGATGGCCAGGAACTCGGCTCGATGGGTGTTGATATGGGCGACTACGATCACAGCGGACGATTACACATCATCGTCACAGAATTCGTCGACCAATCCGACACGCTCTATCACAATAACGGCAGCGATGGCTTCGCCGACGTGAGCTGGAATGCTCAGATCGCCCAGCCTAGCCACCCCTACGTGGGCTGGGGCACGGGCTTTTTCGACATGGACAACGATGGCTGGCTGGATATTTTTGTGGCGAACGGGCATGTTTACCCGCAAGTTGATACCATACCCAACGCCGCCCATTTCAAGCAGCCGATGCTGCTGTTTCGAAACAAGCGCGATGGAACCTTTGAAGAGGCTGGCGCTGCCGCGGGTCTTTCCGACGCCCCAATGCAGTCCCGCCGCGGTGCGGCATTTGGCGACATCAACAACGACGGCTGCGTCGACATCGTCACCCTCAACGTCAGTGAAACTCCTTCCCTGCTGCTGAATCACTGTCAGAATGACAATCATCGCTTGCTCCTTCATTTGCTCGGAACAAAAAGCAATCGTCTCGCAATTGGCGCGCGCGTAACCGTACGCACCGGAAAGGTGACCCAATTTGGTGAAGTGAAGGGCGGTTCGAGCTACATCTCGCAGAATGACCTCCGTCAGCACTTCGGGCTGGAGAAAAACGAAAAAATCGATGAGGTCACGGTGCGCTGGCCGAACGGCGAGACTGAGACTTTCAAAGACGTCCCAGCCGATTTCATCTACACAATCGCAGAAGGACAAGGCATTCGGGAAAAAATCCCGCTGCCCTCTCCCGTCGCACGAGGCCAGACGCAGTAGTGCGACCGCATCGATTTGGTACACTCACACACTTCCTCTTCAAAGGGATTCACGAGATGACCATGACACGGGCAAACACATCGTTGCCTTCACGATTGTTCACTACGCTGCTTGCACTGGGACTGGTGGGAATCAGCGTTCCACTTTCTTCGGGCCAAGCTACGAACGCGGCGGCTTCTCCGAAAACAACTGAGCAGGCGTTCAAGAACATCCAGGTGTTGAAGGGCCTTCCCGCCGAGCAGCTCATCTCCTCCATGCAGTTCATCTCTGCGTCTCTCGGTGTGGAATGCGACTACTGCCATGTTCAGAACGCCTTTGACAAGGATGACAAGAAATCAAAACCGATTGCTCGCAAGATGATTCAGATGATGTTCGCGATCAACAAAGACAGCTTCGAGGGTCGCCGTGAAGTGACTTGCAACTCATGCCACCGCGGCAGTCCGCATCCCGCCGGGATTCCTGCCGTTGCTGGGGAAGGAATGCCCACCGCCACAGAACACGAGCACGCATCGGAAGTTACTCCAGCCAGCACTCAGTCCGGCCCAGCAACTGCCGACGCGGTCGTCGAGAAATATCTTGCTGCCGTCGGCGGCTCAGAGGCCCTCCAGAAGATTTCCAGCCGGATGGAAAAGGGCTCCGCGATTATGGGCGGCCGACCGCTCCCCATCGAGATTTTCGCTCTTGCTCCCAATAAGCGAATGTCCGTTACCCATCTACCAGAAGGTGACATCATTACGGCTTATGACGGCAATGCGGGCTGGTTGGGTAATCCGGGCAGGCCTGCCCGTCCGATGGGAAAAGCGGAATCGGAAGCGGCCCGCCTGGATGCAGATTTATCCTTTGCAGCTCACGTCAGGCAGATATTCCCGGAGCTTAAAGTTGCGCCTGCCGAAAAAATCGGTGACCACGAGGCGACTGTCGTCCGCGGCCTGCGCGAGGGTAAGCCCCCCGTGATGCTGTACTTCGATCCTCAGTCGGGATTGCTGGTTCGCATGGTTCGCTACAGCGACAGTCCGCTCGGACTCAATCCCACCCAAATCAATTACGCGGATTATCGCGATGCTGGTGGAGTACAGATTCCTTTCCGCCGGACCATCGCCCGCCCCGGTGGGAGCTTCACTATCCAGGTCGAACAAACCGAGCAGAATGTCCCTATCGACCCCGCCAAATTCGCGCCGCCTCCAGCAGAAAAACGTTCTTCTCCATAGCTTGGAAGGGGTTTTTGGAGATTTTTCGTGTAGAATGCGCGCCGGTAGGTTCCTCTGCCGCCGCTCAGTCATATCAGGCTTAGTCAATGGTGAAAGACAGAAAACTGCGGCCCAAGAAGTCCTCTGCTGTCACGCTGAAAGCAGTTGCTGAGCACGTCGGGCTGACCCCTGGAACGGTTTCAGCGGTTCTCAATAACGCACCTTCTTCCCGCTCGATTCCGGAGCACACCAAGAGCCGCATTCTGGCCGCTGCCCGTGAATTGAACTATCGCCCCAATTTTTTTGCGCAATCCTTGCGCAAGAAGCGGACCTATACCATCGGCGTAATCGTGGAAGAGATCGGCGACGCCTACGGATCATTGGTCATCAGCGGTATTGAGCAGTATCTGCGACAGAAAAACTATTTCTTCCTCACAGTCGTACACCGCCACGACCCCGAGCTTCTGGACCGCTACGCCCAGATTCTGCTCGAACGGGGCGTCGAAGGGTTCATCACCGTAGACATGCGCCTGCGCGAGGCCCCCTCGTTACCAACCGTTGCAGTGGCCGGGCACGTACCATTTCCGGGCGTTACCAACATCATTCTTGATCATCACTACGCCGCTCGGGTGGCCCTGCAGCACCTTTTGGAGTTCGGGCACAAAGAGATCGCATTCATGAAGGGACACGCACAAAGCTCAGACTCCGAAGACCGCTGGAAGGCAATCTTCGATGTTGCCCAGGAGCTGCACTTGCCGATCAATCCGCAGCTCACGGTCGAGATTGATATCGACGATCCCACTCCGCAACTGGGCTATCCTTTCGCCAAGAAGCTGCTGGATCGCAAAGTCTCTTTCACCGCGCTCTTCGCTTACAACGATCTTTCAGCGCTCGGCGCAATCCGTGCCTTTCAGGAGGCCGGCATCCGGGTGCCGCAGGACATCTCGGTAGTTGGATTCGACGACATCCAGGGCGCTGCGTACAACACGCCCAGCCTGACGACGGTTCGACAGCCATTGACCCGCATGGGGAACCTGGCCGCACAGACTCTGCTCGAACGTATCGAGGGAAACACAGACTACCCCAGCGAGATCGCCATTCAGCCCGAATTGATCGTCCGGGAATCAACCGCCCAGCGACGAGGCTGAACTGCCGTCGCGGTGAACACTTCTCCACCGATTGCGCGTCAGTCGCACAGGAGGCCCGTATTTACGTACTCGGCATTGACGTAGGCACTGGCGGCACACGGGCACTCATCCTCGATGAAAAGGGCGCAGTGGTTTCGTCAGCGACGGCGGAACACCAACCCTTCGCTTCGCCCAAAATCGGTTGGGCCGAACAGCATCCCGAAGATTGGTGGAAGGCCTGCGGGTTGGCAGTTCGCGAGGCGTTGAATAAAGCCGATTTAGTCGGGGACGCCATCGCCTGTGTAGGCTTCTCGGGCCAGATGCACGGCGCGGTGATGCTCGATGACCAGTCCCGCGTAGTGCGGCCCGCCCTGATCTGGTGTGACGTGCGCACCGAGCCGCAATGCCGCGAGCTTACGGAGAAGACTGGCGCGGAGCGTATCATTCAACTTACTTGTAACCCCGCCCTCCCGAACTTCACTCTCACCAAGTTTCTCTGGGTACGAGAGAACGAGCCCGACAACTGGAAGCGCGTGCGGTTCGTGATGCTTCCCAAAGACTATGTGCGCTTCCGTTTGACGGGAGATCGCGCCATCGATATGGCCGACGCCTCCGGCACTCTTATGCTGGATGTCGCGCACCGCCGATGGTCGCACGAGATATTGAAGGCGGCGGACATTGACGAGCGACTCCTGCCCGCTCTCTACGAATCGCCGGACGTCTGCGGAAAGATCTCCGCTGAGGG
>AR_comb_assmDRAFT_10812377_pt1 | contig 15283 bp, 12 predicted proteins | sample ArasoioldDNA_FD_10543 | JGI IMG/M metagenome (IMG submission 10543) | reverse complement strand
GCCCCACAGGGTACATTGCCCGGGGTAAGCGGGTATCAACTTAGATTTTCCAGTGATGCAATCTACACCCCAGGTGATCTCTGCGATGTGCTGGTCGCAATGAATGCAGCGGCATTAAAGACAAATCTGAAGCAACTGAAAAAGGGCGGTAAGATCATTGCAAATACCGACGGCTTTGACTCAAAAAATCTACGCCTTGCCAATTATCCGGAAGGAATAAATCCACTGGACGATAATAGCCTCGAAAACTATGAGGTTATACGGATTGACGTGACCAAGATGACAAGGGAGGCGTTGAAAGAGTTTACGATGGGAATCAAGGAAAAGGACCGGGCGAAAAATATGTTTGTGCTTGGATTTTTGTACTGGATGTACAACAGGGATATGGATAGCACGACGCATTTTTTGAAAGAAAAATTTGGAAAGAAGGACGAGATACTGAACAGTAATTTAAAGGCTTTACAGGCTGGTTACAATTATGGCGATACTACTGAAACATTCACCACGACCTATAAAGTTGAAAAAGCAAAAATGGATAGCGGCACCTACCGCTCCATTATGGGTAATCAGGCGTTGGCGTACGGCTTAATTGCCGCTTCGCAAAAAAGCGGGTTACCATTGTTTCTCGGTTCATACCCTATTACTCCGGCCTCAGACATTTTGCATGAACTTGCACGGCACAAAAATTTTGGTGTAAAGACTTTCCAGGCTGAGGACGAAATTGCGGCGATTACTTCTACGATCGGAGCAGCTTATGGAGGACAATTAGGAGTGACGACTACTTCTGGTCCGGGAATGGCGTTGAAAGCAGAAGCAATGGGTCTTGCCGTGATGCTTGAAATCCCATTGATCATTTGTGATATTCAACGCGGAGGTCCGTCAACAGGTCTGCCAACCAAAACAGAACAAAGCGATTTGTTGCAAGCCTACTACGGAAGAAATGGCGAATGCCCGATGCCGGTAATTTCTGCATCGACACCTGCTGATTGCTTTGACGCGGTTTACGAAGCGGTCAGAATTTCTGTACAACATATGACCCCGGTTATATTCTTAAGTGACGGATATATTGCCAATGGCGCAGAGCCCTGGAGGTTTCCGACTTTAGAACAATTACCTCCAATACATGTACAATTCAAAACGCAGTTAGGTCATGGTGAAGAAAAATTGCAACCTTATTTGCGTGATGAAAAATTAGTGCGTCCGTGGGCGGTGCCCGGAACAGCGGGACTTGAACACCGCATTGGTGGTTTGGAGAAAGAAAACATTACCGGTAATATAAGTTATGACCCGGAGAACCACCAGCTGATGGTAAAGATCAGGCAACAAAAAGTGGATAAGATCGCAGATTACATCCCAGAACAAAAAATTGACACTGGTCCTTCGAAAGGAAAAGTGTTAGTACTTGGCTGGGGTTCGACTTATGGTGCGATAAAGACTGCGGTGCAGGAGCTGGTAGGTGAGGGCCATCAAGTGGCTCACACACATTTAAGATATTTGCGTCCTTTCCCCAAAAATCTTGGAACGATCTTGAATAGTTTTGAAAAGGTGCTGGTTCCGGAGATCAATAATGGACAACTTGTCAAAATTATCAGGGACGTATATTTTGTGGAGGCTATTCCATATAACAAGATCATGGGAATTCCAATTACGAAGACGGAGTTGGTTGAGGAAATTAGGAAGATGTTGTGATTGCATTACGCATTTGAGAAGGGTCGTCGAAACATTCTTGTTTTTGGGAAAGTCGTAATATAATTCTCTATTGTTTTCGACACAAAGTCCATATCTTTTCTCACTTGTTGCTCGGAAAAGAGAAGAAGGTTTAACCCTCCTTCAAGCAGTTGCTGGCGCTGTTCGTCTTTAAGCTTTGTTTTGCTGAGGAGGATTTGTTACCGGTGGATTACTCAGTCCACGCAACTGAAGCCTTTATTGCCTGTTGCCAGCCCTTCAGTAGGTCGCTCGTCTTATTCAGCTCCATCTGCGGAGAGAACGTTTTATCAACTTGCCATTGTTGTTGGATTTCTTTAATGTTCTTCCAATATCCAACTGCCAGCCCGGCGAGATATGCTGCACCGAGCGCGGTCGTTTCTGTGATCGTTGGCCGCACTACTTTGCAGTCGAGAATATCGGATTGGAATTGCATGAGGGCATTGTTAACAGTGGCACCGCCGTCGACTCGAAGCTCGGTGATATTAATGCCGGCATCCGCCTCCATGGCCTCTAGCACATCGTAAGTTTGATAAGCAATGCTATCAAGAGCTGCCTTTGCAATGTGCGCAGTGGTACTACCTCTTGTGAGACCGAATATTGCGCCACGGGCGTGCTGGTTCCAGTGTGGCGCTCCCAAACCGGCAAATGCGGGAACAAGATATACTCCACCTGCATCGGGAACCTCTGCTGCCAGTTTTTCTATTTCTTTTGAGGTCCGAATAATTTTCAAGCCGTCGCGAAGCCACTGTACTACAGCTCCGGCAATGAAAACAGATCCTTCAAGCGCATATTCAATCTCATCATCAATTTTCCACGCAATCGTCGTAAGCAAATTATTTTTTGAGACGATCGCTTTTGTACCTGTATTCATCAGCATGAAGCAACCGGTGCCATAAGTGTTTTTTACCATGCCCGGTTGTGTGCACATTTGTCCAAACAACGCTGATTGTTGATCCCCTGCAATGCCAGCAATTGGTAAATGTGAATCAGGAATGATGTTGCCCGTGACGCCATAGATTTTACTGGACGCTTTCACTTCAGGAAGCATTGACCTTGGAACTGTAAAGACTTCCAGTAATTCATCATCCCACTCGGCAGTATGGATATTTAATAACATGGTTCGAGAGGCATTAGACACATCAGTAACATGGGCCTCTCCTCCGGTTAATTTCCACACCAGCCATGAATCGATGGTTCCAAACGCCAACTCTCCATTTTCTGCTTTTCGCCTGGCACCAGCCACATTATCCAGCATCCATTTTATTTTGCTGGCTGAAAAGTATGCATCTATTACAAGCCCGGTTTTTCCCCTGATCAGTTCACCCATGTTTGCGGACTTTAATTGGTCGCAGAATGCAGCCGTTCGCCGGTCCTGCCAAACAATTGCATGGTAAATCGGCTGGCCCGTGCTTCTTTCCCACACCACCGTTGTCTCACGCTGATTGGTGATGCCAATGCCCGCAATCTGTTTCATCGTAATCTTTGCTTTAGCGACTGCTTCCGCCATTGTGCCGAATTGCGTGCTCCAAATCTCTTCTGCGTCATGTTCCACCCAACCAGGTTTAGGAAACATCTGCTTGAATTCTTTTTGCGCAACGCTCACAATATTTCCCTTTTTATCAAACACCATACTGCGACTGCTCGTGGTGCCCTGGTCGAGCGCAATCATATAATGAGTGGGCATGCGATATCTTTTAATTAAAGGAAGGTAAAACAATATGAGGAATGATTGTGTGTTGCATGTGCCAATGATTGCTGATTTTAAAGCAACTCTGCGTGGTAATAAGTTTTTTCGGAATGGCAATAAGCGAGACACGAAGATGGCGGGTAAGGCATACCTCAAAAGCCTACTCTAAAGCTTCCAAAGACACCGAACGTATGATCTCCTTTCTTGTCAAGAGTGGAAGGCAGTACTCGCCAGATGAAATCAATACGCAGCACGCGAAGAATGTTATCAATCCCAGTGCCCAATTCCAAATAGGTTCGCCCATTCAGTGTTTGAAATCCATTGCCCTCCTTGAAGTTGAGCTCATAGTTTTCATTGCTCAAGCCCCCCCACAGCACTTTAGCGGTCCATAATTGTCGGCACCTTAATTTGGGAAACAGCCGAAAGATACCATTACCAATATTATGTTCAACGCTTAACCCGAGGTATTTGTCAGTGAGAAATTCATATCGATTCATCATGTTAAATGCATACTTATTGTAATAGTATAATTCGTTACCTGGTGCGATATTCAGAAGTGTATAAGGAAGTGTACCGAATGTTTTGCCGGCGAATAAAAACCAAAATAGGTTGCCGTAGGGAGGAAGCTTAATATAATCTGAAATGCTGCCAGAGAGTCTCCAATAGTCATAGCTGCTTCCTCCAACTCCGGGAAATCCTTTGGCAACGCTGATTTCTCCAATTGGATACGGACTTCCAAGACTGGCACGGAAAAAGCTTCCGTCAACAAATTTCTCGAGGTAAGCAAATCTTAAACGCACGGCTGTTTCGAAACTTGTCAGTGGATCATTTCCCGTTCCGTCTTGTGGAAATGAATCTACAGGTGGAAGATTTTGCAATGGGAGAGAAGCCCGGTGTGCAAAGGTGATGCGACCCGACATCCATGGTGTTATATCTTTAAAAAGGGCGAGTTTGAACTCTTTTATTTTAATGCTCTTGATAGGCACGTAGTTTTTTCTTATGGCGGGCGCGAATATGTTGTCCGAGGTTACTTCGCCGTAATAATTCTGCCCATGGTCCAGGTCATTGAGAAATGAAAGATTGATGTACGACCGCGGATACGTTTTCTTAGGTAAATAAAATATTTCTCCCAGGCCCTTTAACTTTTGATCGCCGAAGCCATAGGCCAGGTAAGTATGTAGCCAGACTTTTTTGTTGAAATGTTTATTAGTCCCCAAATCGAATCTCGTTCTAAATCCTTCCCAACTGTTCGAAGTAACCCAATTATACCATGGGCCTATCTCAAAATTGCCGACGTTCTTGTAGCCCGCACCAATGAAATAAATCGTATTAGTCAATCGCTTGAACTCCGGCGCACGCATCAGGGTATCTATTGTTCTGATAATTGCCTTTTCATTTTTAGTCAGCGTATCATGCCGCGAAGTTGTCCAAAAGGATGTATCCTTTTCATTTGCCCCCTTAAGCGTAATAATTTCTTCAATTGATTTATTTTTTGCCACCTCCCTGGAAACAGAGGAATCATTCACGACAACATTGCGATAAGTTGTTGTTTTTCTTCCTACGAACGACGCTGATCCTTTGCCAAAGGGGGCAAGATCCGCCACGAATTTGTCCTTTGATAAAAACCAGGTGCTGTCATCGATCAGCCTGTATTCCTGGATCAGACTTAATTTTTCCAGGAAATTTACATTGGCATCCTTTCCCAGGCGAAGATTCATTTTTTGAATGGCGAAAGTTGTGTCATTTACCCAGCAATCACCCTCGAATGTATTTTCGCCATGACGTTTCGGCGTGAATACAAGATGATAAAACTTGTGACGATTAATGAACTGAGTGTCCGTTACCCGGTAATTGTAAAAGGCATCGCCATTGTCGCTGGCTGGGCTCACAAATTGCCGATCGAATACCGGGATAAAGTTGTTATAAACATTAATGTTTTGGTCCGTCCCGCCGAGGAATTTTAATATGCTTTCATTCTTTACACCATTTGTATTCGTGGCTTTGATGATCTCTCTTCGGCGTACAGGCTTTTTTTGATAATAGTAATCTGAAATTGCTTCGGTGAGATACGTCGGAAGGATCGGAGGAATTTCAGTAGAGTCAATATTGCTGTTAATGAGGTTTGTAACAGGACGCAGGGGTCGCAGCCTGGCCAATCCACGGAAGTTGAAATTTTTCAGATCAACTTCCAGTTTGTTGTATAGTTCGTAAGAAAAGTTGTCGAACCTGTAGCGGTCGTTCTTGTCTTTATTTTTGACGATTTTTCTCCAGATCAGCAGGCCTTTATTTACCCTGACTTTTACTTTTACTCCCTCGTTAAATGTTCCTCTTTCCATCCAGAGGAGGGTATCGATGGTATTTTTATTGGGATTGATATATAATTTATAAGGTTGATATCCCACACAGGTTATTTCCAATGTATCGGAGGGCCATTCATTAAACGTAAAATGAAAGGCGCCGGCGGAATCCGAAAGCATGCCTACCGTGGTTCCCTTAAAATAAACGGATGCGAATGGAATTGTTTCATCGCTGTGAAAATCTTTGAGTTTCCCGAATAGAGCTTTTTTCTGGGCATAGACCCCATGTGCCAGTATTAAGAGCGAGAGAATGAAAATTACCTTCAATTTTCCCATACACAGTGCAAATGTACAGAACGGTAAATGGAGCCTTTTATTTTGTTAGCCAATACGTTAAATGCCGCCAAAGAAAGATTTGCAAATGTAGAAAAACCAACATTACTTTGTAGTTCAAAGTACTTTTTATGAGCGAACAAACCCGGCAATCAGACACGCTCCAGGAAATCAGCGATATAAAGCGTATCATGGAGCGATCTTCCAGATTTATTTCTCTTAGTGGTTTGAGCGGCATTGCGGCAGGGATTTGTGCGCTGGCAGGCGCTTACTTTGCGAATAACATAATAGCTGACTACTACAACAAGTATAATAGTGGGGCGGGCTATTCTGATAAAGATTTCGAGTCTTTAAAACTCAAGCTCCTGCTTCTTGCTGTCATTGTGTTGGTCGCCGCGTTGTTGCTTGCCTTTGTTTTTACCTGGAGGCGGGCAAAGCAAAACCAGCTACCAGTTTGGGATCTCACAGCCAGGAAGTTGATGTGGAATGTTCTGATCCCGTTAATTTCCGGGGGACTCTTCATTCTTGCCATGCTGCAATACAACGAATGGAGATTTGTTGCACCCGCCTGTTTAATTTTTTATGGTTTGGCGTTGGTGAATGGGAGCAAGTACACCTTAACTGATATTCGGTATCTCGGTTACCTGGAGGTAATACTCGGATTGATTAACACACAGTATACTGGTTACGGTTTGTATTTCTGGGCAGCGGGATTTGGTGTTTTGCATATTGTTTATGGTGTTATCATGTGGTGGAAATATGAGAAATCCAGCTAGTGGGACCAGAATTGTTTCAGATGTGGTTGGATGAGTTTATTGGGTCAATAATTAATAAACTAATAAGTCTCCGCCTAAGGCGGATTGGGGTATGAAGAATCCTATAAATGGCTTAAACAAGGTTTTTGATAATCGCATTCGGCTTGGTGTGATGAGCATTCTTGTCGTAAATGAAGAAGTAAATTTTAATGACCTTAAACAAATGCTTGAGGTAACGGACGGTAACCTCGCCACCCACCTGGTAAACCTGGAAGACAATGGATACATCAAAGTGCATAAAGGTTTTGTTGGGAAAAAAACAAATACTACCTACTCAGTTACGAAAGCTGGAGAGAAAGCATTTTCAGACCATATCGCTGCACTGGAAACTATGATTAAAGGGGTTAAATAATTTTTTTATCTATATACTTTGAAATGCAAAGTACTTTTAAAATAGAAGAAAGCAAAAAGGTAATCAGGCGTTGGTTAGCTTTCTTTATGACGATGCTTGCCATCAGTGGCATTACCGCTATGCCCCTGCAACAGGAGCTTTCAATTGCGATAAAGTTATTTGATCAAAATTCTTTTATAGGCAGCTGGTTGCGGGATGTGCACTATGCTGTAAAGGACACGACCAGGAAATATCCTTACTTATTCTATGGCTTTGACTCGCTGGGTTTTGCTCATATTGTCGTGGCACTTGCATTTATTGGTCCATATAAAGACCCGGTCAAAAATAAGTGGGTCATTGAGTTTGGTTCTATTGCCTGCCTGTTGATCATTCCATTTGCGCTCCTTGCTGGTCATATTCGCGCAGTTCCAATTTTGTGGAGGTTAATTGATTGTTCGTTTGGAATACTCGGCTTAATACCGTTGGGCATTTGTTACAATAAAATAATTGAACTGGAAAGTTTGGAAGGTGCAGGTGACAAACGGTTCGAGGAATACAACAAATTAATCAGTCAAATAAATAAAGATCATGAAACAAATATGGTTTAAACAAGTCGGTTGGGTATATGTACCTACTCATGTTATGGGAGTATTCATCACCATCCTCGGCTTTATTTTTCTAACACCTATTTATATAACCATCACACGCAATGGCCATTCAGTTAGTGACGATCTATATGAAATGTTCGTCTATACAACCTGTACGGCTTTTTGGTGGAAATGGGTTGCGGAGAAAACATCTATAAAAAATTAAATCGCTTAATATGGATGCAATAGTCAACAACATCTGGCAAAAAAGTAAATTGATAGTAAAAGGTTTAATCATTGGTGTCCTCGCTGTCATGCTATTAATACCCACTTTCTTTGTGGAGAACCTGATCAAGGAAAGGGAAGCCCGGCAAAAAGAAGCCTTCGTTGAAGTAAGCAGCAAATGGGCTGACAGGCAAAATATTACTGGTCCGGTCCTTGTCATTCCATACACCAGGTCGGCAACCGACAACAGTGGTAAATCCATTGCTGTTAAATCTCTTGCCTATTTTTTACCGGAGAAATTAAACGTTGAATCTGAAATCAGGCCGGAGAAAAGGCATCGCGGCATATATGAAATAATGCTTTATTCCTCTTCCATAAAGTTGAGCGGCAATTTCTCGACCCTTCCATTACAGAAATTAAATCTCGCCGAAAACGACTTAACCTGGAATGAAGCGTACATCTGCCTGGGCGTAACTGATGTTAAAGGTTTAAAGGATGAACTACAAATAAGCTGGAATGATTCGACGCTGTCATTGTCTCCATCATCCATCAATAATGGCGTGTTCAAAGAAGGATTTGTTTCGCCTGTTATAATTACGCAAGAACAGGCCAAAAAAGGTTTTTCGTTTTCATCCCAGATTAATCTCAATGGTTCGGAGCAATTGTCGTTTACGCCTGTTGGGAAGCAAACTGTTGTAAAATTGCAATCAAACTGGCCCGATCCAAGTTTTACCGGCGGTCAGTTGCCTGACGTCTCGGATATCAGTCATACTGGTTTCGTTGCAAGCTGGAAAAGCCTTTCGCATACACGAAGTTTTCCTCAAAGCTGGAAGGATGATAGCTACAACCTTAGTTCAGCTTCCTTTGGTGTTGATCTCTTTATACCTGTGAACGGTTATCAAAAAACGATGCGATCGGTCAAGTATGCGATACTCTGTATCCTGCTAACTTTCACAGCATTCTTCCTGGTTGAAACGAATAATAAAAAATCGGTTCATCCAGTACAATACGCATTGATTGGTTTTGCCCTAGTACTTTTTTATACGCTTTTACTTTCTTTTTCTGAGTATATTGGTTTTAATGCCGCCTATGCCGTAGGCACCGTTGCGACAGTGGGATTGATCACCTGGTTTGTGAGAGGGATATTGCAATCCACAAGACTATCGCTATTGTTATCCGTTGTATTGATCCTGCTATATTCTTATGTATTTACCATCCTCCAATTGCAGGATTATGCCCTATTGCTTGGCAGCGTGGGTCTGTTTCTCACCTTGGCCATCGTGATGTATTATTCAAGAAAGATTAACTGGTAAATTTTTTGAAGATGAAAAAAGAGTTGTCAATGAAAAGTGATCCGCCCGGTTTCTCTATAAGGGCAAGAATAAGAAGTTTTCGGTTTGCCTTCGAGGGATTGAATTCATTTTTTGCTACGCAGCACAATGCAGTCATTCATTTGTTGATGACGATACTGGCCTTCGTTGCCGCCCTATTTTTCAACGTCAGCAAAGCGGAAACAGTTGCTATTGTCATTGCTGCAGGCTTCGTGTGGGCTGCTGAGTTGTTTAATACAGCGATCGAGAAGCTCGCGGACACGATTTCCGAAGATTTTCATCCCTCGATTAAATTCATAAAGGACGTGTCGGCGGCAGCTGTACTGATCTCAGCGATCGCCGCATTTATAACAGGGGCAATTATTTTTCTTCCGAAAATATTAGCGTGACAAGGGTTTTATTTTTATTGCGAAAGAAACTGCCAACCGTATTAGGCATCCGTCATTGGTTGATAATCTCATCCTCATTCAGCCTGTTGTTGTTGGTGGTGCGGGTAATGACATCAGGACGTTTTAGTTATGCCTTTCTTGCATGGAATCTGTTCCTGGCTGTAATACCATATGCGCTTTCCAATTGGCTGAGCCGCAATCTAAATCTCATGAAGAGAAGAGTAGGACTGTTTTTTCTTGTTTTTACCTGGCTATTGTTCATGCCTAACTGCTTTTATATTCTTACGGATCTGTTTCATTTAGATAATATGAGCAATGGGCGTCCTTGGTTTGATCTTACGCTGATACTTTCTTTTGCCTGGAACGGAATTTTATTTGGAATTGTATCCATGCGTACGATGGAAAAGCTTTTAGCGAAGGCGAAGGGAAAATTAATATCTGCCGTCATCATCTGCATTGTTATGGGCCTGAACGCCTTTGGCATTTATCTCGGAAGATTCCTCCGTTTCAATAGCTGGGATATAATCATTAGTCCGTTGGCACTATTTGATGAAGTAACGCAACTCGTATTAAATCCTTACGATTTCCGCAGTGTCTGGGCTATGAGTATTTGTTTCGCATTATTCATGATCATACTCTATTATAGTTCAAACAAGCTGTCGGAACCTGATTAAGAGATCTACCGTCTGTTTTCAATAGTTTTTTGTCTGATGGTCGGTTTAAAGCCTCCCGATTGGGAGGCTTTGTATTTAGCCGATCAGGGTTCCGCTTAACGAAACAAAAAAGGAATCTTTTGAAGGAAAGTTTGGCGTATTATTGAGGAGTGGCAGTGATTTGCCCGCGAACTTCTCCCGTTGTGTGAGTCGCAGTACTTAACGCATAATACATGTTACCATTCAGCAATTGTACCTCCTGCTCTGCGGTTAAGGTCGTATTGGAGGAAAAGCTACCTGTTCCTGAAAGCCCCGTTCCCAATGTCCATAAACTGCCAACTACAGCACCATTCGCACCAGTTGCTCCTGAATAAAAAGCGGCCGCAGTCGGACCGCCGCTAAGATTGCTCCAGGTTGTCGTGTAGGTCAACACCTTTGTGTCCGAACTATAAGTTCCGCTAATGCTCGCTGTGCCGCTACCGGTTACTGATGGCACCATTTGGCTGCCACTGGCGCTTCCGCTCACGGTATACATGCCAGCTTTATTAGTATCATTGTCCTTCTCTTTTTCGCAGGAGATGAGAGCGTTGCCAAAAAACACCAGTGAGGATACTAATACCATGTTTGTCAAAAAGCTTCTTGTTTTCATAGTCTTATTTTTTTGTTTACATAAAGGGTTTGCATTTTCACTCAAAAGAGCATTGTTCAATCTTAGCAAACTATATGCCCGATAAATGCAAGCGGTGATACATCCAGACGGTAGCGAATTCCTTGATGTGTGGAAGTAACAATGACGATCGAATAAGAATTATTAATGCATTGTCTGGCTTGATCATTAAAAAAAGGAACCTCAAAAGAGATTCCCTTTTTTGCTATACACATAAGAAAACTAAAGAGCTCTTAATGCTTCAATTTTTTCCCAATGCCTTCTCACGCCCTCATTGGCCAGCGTCAGAAACTCATCGGCTTTGTCAGGGAAATTGTTTTTAATGGTTGCAAACCTGTTTTCATGGTACAAGAATTCATTCAGCTGGATTGATGGCGGTTTGCAGTCAATCGTAAAGCGTTGACCTTTTTCTTTCTGGGGATTATAACGGAACAGTGGCCAGTAACCGCTGTTTACAGCGAGCTTCTGTTGATCTAATCCGTGACACATATCATACCCGTGCGCGATGCAATGGCTATATGCGATGATGATTGACGTTCCAGGGTAAGCTTCTGCTTCAAGAATCGTCTTCAGCGCATGCACATCATTTGCTCCCATGGCAATCTGCGCAACAAATGCATCGCCATGAGCAATAGCTTGCATGGCCAAATCTTTTTTACCAGTGGTTTTTCCTTTTATGGAAAATTTTGCGCTGGCTCCAATAGGTGAGGCTTTTGACTTTTGTCCGCCGGTATTACTATACACTTCGGTGTCCATGACTAATATGTTCACATTTTCACCAGTGCTGAGGACGTGATCCAGGCCTCCGAAGCCAATATCGTACGCCCAGCCGTCACCGCCAATGATCCAGATCGATTTTTTCTCAAGAGATTCGGCCAGTTGGTAAAGCCGCCATGCATCCTTAGTTTCAATTTCTCGTAGCCTCCTTTTCAACTCATTTACATTCCTTCGCTGCTCTACGAAATCTGTTTCTGTATCTGTATGATCGGGGGCAGTATCTGCATTCTTTAATATGGCATCCGTAAGATGATAGCCAACTTCTTCTCTTAATTCATTAAGCATTCGCAAGGCCATATCTTTTTTCTTATCAGCTGCCAGTTTTAGGCCAAGACCAAATTCCGCGTTGTCTTCAAATAATGAATTTCCCCAGGCCGGGCCGCATCCTTCGTGGTTGGTTGTCCACGGAGTAGTTGGGAGGTTACCACCAAAAATTGACGAACAGCCAGTCGCATTTGCTACAATCATCCTGTCGCCAAATAATTGCGTTAGTAATTTGAGATACGGCGTTTCACCGCAACCGCTGCAGGCACCTGAGAACTCAAATAGGGGTTCTAACAACTGAGAGCCTTTCACTGTACTTTTATTTACTCGTGTGCGATCAATATCTGGAAGTGACAGGAAGAAATCCCAGTTATTCTTTTCATTTTCTTTCAGCGGTAATACGTCCTGCATATCAATCGCCTTGTGCCCCGGCTGGGTCTTGCTCTCAATGGGGCAGATTTCCGTACATAATTTGCAGCCGGTGCAATCTTCAACCGACACCTGTAATGTATACGCTTCTTTTTCCTTTAAGAATTCTTTACCGATAGGATCATGATGTTTGAAAAATGCCGGGGCGTTATTTAGTTTTTCACGGTCGTAGACTTTTACACGAATCGCTGCGTGTGGACAAACAAAATAGCATTTCCCACATTGTGAGCAGAGATCAGGATCCCAAACCGGAACCTGGTCCGCAATATTTCTTTTTTCCCATTTCGTAGTACCAGTTGGGTAAGTACCGTCAACGGGAAAAGCGCTGACAGGTAATTCATCGCCTTCACCAGCAATAATCTTTGTTAAAACGTCTTGAACAAAATCTGGAGCTTTCTCGTCTATTGAAGCCTCTTGGTCGTTTTTGCCTGCTTCATAACTGGAGTAATCGACATAATGTAAATTTTCCAGCGTCATATCCACTGCGCGGAAGTTTTTCGCTACCACTTCTTCGCCTTTACGGCCATAGGTTTTTTTGATCGCTTTTTTTATGTATTGAATAGCTTCCTCTTTGGGCATCACATTCGAGATTGCAAAGAAGCAAGTTTGTAAAATAGAATTGATCCGCGATCCCATCCCCGCATCCCTCGCTACCCTGGAGGCATTAATCACATAAAACTTCAGCTTTTTTTGAATGATCTCCTGTTGGATCTTTTTGGGTAACTCCTGCCATACCTGGTCCGTCGGATAAGGCGCATTTAATAAGAACGTTGCGCCCTCCTCGGCATCTTTCAGCACATCATATTTTTTCAAATAGTTAAAATGATGGCAGGCTATGAAGTTCGCAGAATTGATCAGGTAGGTGGAGTGAATAGGTATTTCACTGAATCGGAGGTGTGACACTGTGAGTGAGCCCGACTTTTTTGAATCATACACGAAATAACCTTGCACATAATCGTCGGTTACTTCCCCGATTATTTTAATTGTGTTTTTATTGGCACTGACGGTGCCGTCGGCACCCAGACCGAAGAATAGGCCGCGGAACAAATGTTGTTTTTCTAACGAAAAGCTTTTATCCCAGTTTAGGCTTGTAAAGGTTACGTCATCTTCAATACCAACTGTGAAGCTGTTTTTGGGGTTATCCTTTTCCAATTCATCAAAAACGGCTTTTGCCATGGCGGCGTTGAATTCCTTTGAAGCCAGTCCGTAGCGGCCACCAATGATTATTGGCACTTGATTGTGTCGCGCTGCATTAAATGCATTTACCACATCCATATACAGAGGTTCACCAATGGCGCCCGGTTCTTTACAGCGATCCAAAACTGCAATGCTCTTTACTGTTGTTGGGATGGCCTTGATAAAATGCTTTACAGAGAATGGGCGATATAAGTGTACATTAACGTAGCCGACTTTTTCGCCTGCATGATTCAGACAATCCACGATTTCGTGTACAGGCCCTACACCTGAACCCATGATGATGATAATGCGGTCAGCTTTGGGGTGTCCGTAATATTCAAATAATTTATAGCAGCGACCCGTGAGGAGTTCAAATCTTTCCATCATGCTTTGAACAATTCCCGGGGCATTTTGATAGTATTCATTTGCGGCTTCGCGGCTTTGGAAAAACACGTCGGGGTTTTGTGCCGTTCCCCGGATGGCTGGATGCGAAGGGTTTAAGGCTCGCTGACGATGCCGGTTTACGTCAACTTCATCGATCATCCGCCCGATAATTTCATCGGGGATAACCTCTACCTTATTCAACTCATGCGAGGTGCGAAAACCGTCAAAGATGTTTAAAAAAGGAACCCTTGCCTTAAGAGACGACGCTGTCGCAATCATCGCCATATCCATTGCCTGTTGCGGATTATTACCAAACAATTGGGCAAAGCCGGTTGATCGGGTGGCCATCACGTCACTGTGATCTCCAAAAATCGAAAGTGCGTGAGTGGCGAGCGCCCTTGCCGCAATATGAAAAACGGCCGGAGTAAGTTCGCCCGCTATTTTGTACATATTAGGTATCATGAGAAGCAGACCCTGGGAACAAGTAAAAGTGGATGCTAATGCGCCACCTTGTAATGCTCCATGAATGGCGCCGGCAGCTCCCGCCTCGCTCTGCATCTCAATGATCTTTGGCGTTTCGCCATAAATATTTTTTACATCGCTGCTGCTCCATTCATCTGCCCATTCTCCCATCGCGGACGAAGGCGTAATAGGATAAATGGCGCAGACCTCGCTGGTTCGGTAAGCTATGTAAGCAGCTGCCTCGTTGCCATCCATGATGGCAGATGTGGAAGGTTTGGTCTTCGTTTCTTTTGAAGGCACTTTTTCGTTAGTGATCGTTTCCATAACTATTATGGGATTTTGAACACTAAAGTACCTTGACCAGGAAGTTCACGCGATGAGGAAAATCAGACAACGATATGACTTATGAATACAACCAACCTGATCGAGGAAAAGGGGCAGGCTGATATGATAAGCGACGTTCAGGTATTTATTTCTTTTAACACAATGTCTTTCACTTTATCAGCTGGAATTCTATCCTGCTGCATGGAATCGCGGTAGCGTATAGTGACGGTATTATCTGATTTGGTCTGCTGATCAACTGTTACACAAAAGGGAGTTCCGATAGCATCCATGCGGCGGTAACGCTTACCAATGGTGTCCTTCTCTTCATAAAAGCAGCGAAAATGAGATTTACAGCCGTCCATAATGGTTCTTGCAATTTCAGGCAAACCATCTTTCTTCACTAATGGCAGTATGGCCAACTTAACAGGAGCAATCTTTGACGGAA
>AR_comb_assmDRAFT_10056558_pt1 | contig 15303 bp, 13 predicted proteins | sample ArasoioldDNA_FD_10543 | JGI IMG/M metagenome (IMG submission 10543) | reverse complement strand
ACCGGATGCGTGGAGACAATTATCTCAGGTCCCGCATTGCAGCGTTTCTATGCGAGTGTTACGGGAAATAACATTACTCTTAAAGAAATTGTGTCAAGGCATCAACAACATAGGGATGAAGTAGCAACACAGACAATCGACAGGCTTTGTCGCTTTTTTGGTAAGGCTGTTTCAGTAGTAACCAACCTGCTCGACCCTGATGTAATCGTTGTAGGCGGCGGAGTTGGAAACATCGATGTCATCTACACGGACGGACTAAAATGGCTAAACGAATTTATTTTTAACAACAGAGTTGACGTTCCTATACTTAAACCGAGCCTTGGTGACAGCGCCGGTGTTTTTGGTGCCGCAGCGTTGGTTGCTTAGACAATATTGCGCCGCACACGCTCAGATGCGCCCTGGCGTCCTCGTGGCCAAATCAAAACAATAAATTGGAATCTCAAAAAAATGAAACCGGTTGCAACATTCTTTTTGCTCTTATTTCTTTCTTCTGCGATCGCCGCACAAGATGATTTGTACAAAGAAAAATATCGCCCTCAATTCCATTTTTCGCCTGCAAAAAACTGGACCAATGATCCAAACGGGCTAGTGTACTTTGATAACGAATATCACCTATTCAACCAATACAATCCTTACGGCAACAAATGGGGTCACATGAGCTGGGGCCACGCAGTTAGTGCAGACCTCGTCCATTGGAAACATCTGCCTCTTGCAATTCCAGAAAAAGATAGCATCATGATCTTCTCCGGGAGCGCCGTCATTGATAAAACGAACTCAAGTCGCTTTGCAAAGAAGCCCGGACAGATTCCGATGGTTGCAATTTACACGGCTCATATTATTGCCGATCCATCAAAGCCGGATGACTACCGGCAGGAGCAGCATATTGCTTACAGCCTTGACAAAGGAAGAACCTGGACAAAATATTCCGGGAACCCTGTGTTGGATATTCACAAAAAGGATTTCCGCGATCCAAAAGTCTTTTGGTATGAAAATGATAAAAAATGGGTGATGGCTGTCGTTCTTCCGCACGAACACAGGGTTCAATTTTATTCGTCCCCCAACCTGAAACAATGGACATACATGAGTGAATTTGGCCCCGCTGGTGATGTAGAAAATATCTGGGAATGCCCCGACCTTTTGCAAGTGCCAATCGAAAATGCTGGTGGTAAAAAGAAGTGGGTCCTTATTAACTCGCAACAAACCACCATGCAATATTTTGTCGGTGAGTTCGATGGTAGGAGTTTCCATAATGAAAATCCACCGGAAAAAATTTACCGGCCAGATTTTGGCCCGGACTACTATGCAGCTGTCACATACAATCTTCCCGCAAATCAATCTCCGGTGTTACTTGGCTGGGCGAATAACTGGACGTATGCGAATGACATTCCCACATTTCCGTGGAAAAGTGCTATGGCATTGCCACGCAACTTAAGCTTGAGGAAAATTGGTCCCGAGTGGATCCTGATCCAGCAACCAACTCCCGCGTTAAAGTCCTTGCGAACAACTCTACATGCCGTTGATCATATAACCGTGTCGGACAAAAAGCAATTGCCTGCGAAAGGACAGCAGCTTGAAATGCAGGTGTTGTTTGAACCGGGCAAAAACTCCACGGCCGGCGTACGGCTGGCTGAGGGGCAAGGAAGTGCATTCGTCGTCGGCTATGATGCTCAGGATGAAAAATTGTTCATCGACCGCACCGGTGTTGGAGATGCTTCTTTTAACAACAAGTACAGCCGTCTTTCGCGATACGAAGTCCCTCTTTCAACTGTCAACCATAAAATTAATCTCCAAATATTTTTTGACAACAGTATTATTGAGGTGTTCGCAAATGGTGGTGTAACCGTAGCGACTGTCCAAATTTTTCCTGATCAAAAGGATGATCACATTGAGTTATTTAGCGATGGTGGCGCCACAAGATTTGAGTCAGTGAAAGTATGGAAGATGCGATCCGCCTGGAAGTAGTTTTTCCTCACAAACGAATTATGGCAAATCCATTTCGCGAATTCTTTTCATAGGGAATGGCTAATTCGTTTTCGGAGATTTGCCGCGCTCGTTGAAAGACAAGCGTGTTATTTATTTTCCAATACTCCACTCCCTCGTTCAGCACGTTACCTCTTTGATCTAGGACCGTGGCACTGCTGTACTGATCTCTGTTTTTATAAAAGCTATTATAGAGAAAGAAAAGCTTGTCCCTTCTGGGCAGAAAAACATAGGACAAATAAGACGAACCCAGCTCCGTCACCTGTTGCTTGTTGATGATGCCGCTCCAACAGCTATCGTTTGATGTGGCGGGCAAATAATAAAAAGTCAGATCCCCCCGGTCAAAATTCTTTCGAGTGCCCGCAAGATTGCTGTACCGGGTGTAGTCGTTTTTGTTTAAGAAACTTGAATTGGCATCATTGACGTCCTTTTTTGTTCCACTCTCACTGCCACCGCCAGGTGTATTCATATCTTCACCATCCATCTCGTAGGAAAACATCTTTCCGTACTCCTTCAGAAAAAGAAATCCCTTCCCGGGCACCGTCATAAAATATTCTTCAAACATATTTTCATTCCTCACTTTATTAGCGGCAAGTGTATTGAATGAATAAGACGTGTCCGAAAAAAACTGGCAATCGGTGAGAGAATAATTTGCAACTCTTACATTCTTTACGGCAGAAACGCGAACTCGTGATAGAATCCCAACGTAAGCCTCCTGTTTTTCATTACTCAAATAAAGACCGGTTTCTTCAATCGACGTTGAAGGCACTTTTATTTCCTTTGCGGTAAAACTTTCATCCAGGCCTCTAAAATGAAACAGTAAATAATTTCGACTTGTATTTGATGAAACAGTCATCAGCCATTGTCCGTCATTGCCCACCTTTATCGGCGCACTGCTGTAATCTTCAACGGGGTAATCTACCATATCGTATTGAACCATTGGCTTGCTGATATTAGAGTTTGAATAGACTGTTTTCTTAATTATGTTCCAGTCTTGGTCAAACAGAAATGCATGCAGTTTTGGTGGGGACTCAGGGACTGGTTCAAACCCTAGAAAAAGTATTTTGCTTTTGTCCTGGGAACGAATCATCAAAAAATCTTCGCATTTCATACGCCCCGGAAAATAACCAATGGTATCTATTCTCTCAACTGCACTTCCGTCTGCCGCATAGCGATTTAGCACGGCAGTTATCCTTTGATCGCCAGGAAGAATAAGTAATTGATCGAGGTGCTGTTCTCCAGCGATGAAATACGCTTTGACGACGGTACCCGAAAGGGAAGATGGAATAGACCTGACCAGGTTCATCCTGGCGTCATAAATTTCGAAGTTCATGTCTTTATCATTGATCCATGAGTCGACGGACATTTTAGTCCTGATCTTTCTTCGACTCTTTTGAATCCAATAATAATCCCCGGCTTTTCCAATAACCTCAAAGCGAGTTTCGGGCTGGGCGCTGATAAAGGGCGAATACAAAACTCTTTGCGCACAAAGAAAACTAGTGCTAAATGAAAGGAAAAGGATCGCTGATAATCGCCTCCACATAATGCAACCTTCTTTTCAAGTTACAATTTTTTGGTCACAGAACACCGAGATTTTCACAGATGGCTTTTGCGGGCGATCTGCGGCAAACAAGTTTTGCCTAACAGCACGGTTTTTTTCATTTACCTACCTTCGCACCGATCTAAAATTCTTCTCATGAAGTTTAGAAATTTTAAAATGGTGGGCTTTGTAGTTTATGGTCGTGGAAGTTTCGATCAGTTGGACGAAATCATTGCTCCTCATCGAGGGAATGGACCAATGATTTTTTTAGTTGATCACTTTTTCAAGAATAGCGCTCTTGTCAACCGTATCCCATTAAGAGGAAAGGACAAAATTGTATTCGCGGATGTCACATACGAACCAAAGACCACGCAGGTTGATGCCTTGGCAAACCAACTCACGGATGAGTTCGGAACAATAAGCGGGATTATTGGCATTGGTGGTGGCTCGACAATGGATTTAGCTAAGGCGGTTTCGCTCATGATAACTAACACGGGTTCTGCCGCAGACTACCAGGGGTGGGACCTGGTAAAATTGCCGGGCGTTTACAAGGTTGGAATCCCTACGCTTAGTGGGACAGGTGCAGAAGTGAGTCGGACATGCGTGCTCACCGGGCCAACAAAAAAATTAGGAATGAATTCGGACTTCACTCCGTTTGACCAAATCGTTCTCGATCCTATATTAACCGCAAACGCGCCGGTCAATCAGCGGTTTTACACGGGCATGGACTGTTATATTCACTGTATTGAAAGTTTGAACGGAACATATCTTAATGAATTCAGTAAAAGCTACGGAGAAAAGGCGCTGGAACTGTGCAGAAAAGTGTTTGTGGAAAAACCGAAATGGAATGATGAGAGCGACGACCAGTTAATGATGGCGTCCTATGCGGGAGGCATGAGCATCGCCTACAGCCAGGTAGGAGTTGCACATGCGGTAAGTTATGGGTTGAGTTATCTGCTGGGCACTAAACACGGCATCGGGAACTGCATTGTTTTTGACAAATTGCAAGAATTTTATCCTGAAGGTGTAAAAGAATTCAAGCGGATGGTTGAACAAAACAAAATTGAAATTCCGCAAAACATTACAAAAGGTTTAAGCGAAGAACAGTTCGATACCATGATCAATGTGTCACTCGGCATGAAACCGCTTTGGGAAAACGCATTAGGAAAACAATGGGAATCTGTAATGACAAGACAGAAACTGAGAACATTATACGGTAAACTGTAGCCTAATTCCGATTTGTCCTTCCATTAATTATAGGGGGAATGCTTAAGATAGTTAGAACAAACTCCGATGACCCGGATTTTATTAGGTTGGTTGAACTTCTGGATGCCGACCTTGCACAGCGGGACGGAAATGAGCATTCGTTTTATGCTCAATTCAACAAGATCGACATGATCAAACATGTGGTTGTTGCTTATGAGGATGGCACGGCAGTAGCATGCGGCACTATCAAGCAATTTTCTTCATGCACAATGGAGCTTAAGCGGATGTATACGTTGCCGGAACAACGGGGAAAAGGAATTGCGTCTAGGGTTTTGGCCGAACTAGAAGCATGGGCGTATGAATTGAAGTGCAGCAAATGCATTCTGGAAACAGGAAAAAGGCAACCCGAAGCGATTAAATTTTATCAAAGCAACGGGTATACACGAATTCCAAACTATGGACAGTATACAAACATTGACAATAGTGTCTGCTTTGAAAAAGGGATAGCTTGAATTAGCGAGTTCTGCGAAATTTAAAAAACCCTCCAAGCGGAGGGTTTCAGACTTTACTTAGAACGAGCGTTATTTCCAGTAACCCGGAACCCACTTATAGCCTCTTCGAGAATGTTTCCAATGACCATATGCCCATCCGCGGTGACGGCCAGGATTTGCCCAATATCCGGGAACTTCCACATAACGGCCACGACGATATTGCCATTCCGGAGCAACCCAAACGGCGCCCCGATACGGAGCCGGACCGGGAGCGCCAACCGAAACGCTCACACTAAATCCCGGCCTGGCTTTTACGTACTGCGCATCGGCCTTCAATATTGAAAAGCCAAGCAGCGTAATCACGATAATTAGTATCTTTTTCATAGGCTTTAATTTGATTTGAAAACAAACATCTTCCCCTTTTAGGTTACAAACCAAGTGCCGTTAATGCCCTTATTTAAACTTAAATTGTGATAGATATGAAATTCGTGTTCTGCATTGTTGCTTGTGTTTCTACTATCGCTTTACATGCACAAAAAACTGTCGACGTAACAAAGGGTACAACGAGCGCAATGGCATTGACCTTTTTTGACGCGGTGAATGGGGAACCCATCGTTTTTGCAAAATTTACACACCTGGTTGATGGCAGCCCGTATTTCAGAGATGAATGGATGAAAGGAAATGTAGTAATGAACGGAGAGGAAAAACAATACGCTGGTATTCTTTTAAAACTGGATCTCTACCAAAACGAAGTACATTATCAAACCCAGAGCGGCGTTGAAATGATCGCAGTCACGCCGATTCAAAGAGTCATATTGTTTGACACCGCTGCACAGCAAATATTCAATTTTGTCAACGGGCAATTTATTGAGGCGAATTCACCGGTTCGAGGTTGGTATTTGTTGCTAACGGAGGGACAAGCGATGTTGTTTAAGCAAATAAAAAAAGATTTGTACGAGCACCGGCCATACGATGCAGCTACAACTGAACAATCAATTTCAAACTCCACACACTATTATATTTTATACAAGGGCAAATTTACCGAGATCAAAAAATTGCGGGCCCTTCCCGATCTATTGCCCGAAAAAAAATCGCTAATCTCCGATTATTTAAAAAGCAATAATCTTTCCGGAAAAACGGATTCAGATTTTGAAAAAGTCATCGGCTATTTTAACGGCCTCAATTAGCGCGGGCTCATTAACCGCAGCCAATCTTTTGCTATCTTTCTGCCATGAACATGCCAGATATTAAGCCCGGCAAATATTTACGGTACCTGGTTTTGCCAACACTGTTCGGGACGCAGCGAACAAAAGAAATTCTAAGTGTCAATCCAACGGTAATTCCGCAACGCGAAGAAGCTCAACAGGTATCCGTATTTGTTTTTGCTTACAACAGCGAAACCGTCGAGGAACGTCAGTTTGATAATGTTCAGGAGTTGTTGACAGATAAAGAAAATAATAGGATATGCTGGATTAACATTGATGGCTTACGCAAGGCGGATATCGAGGCGGTTTGCAACCATTTTGGTATTCACCCCCTGTTGATGGAGGACATTTTGAGCATGAACCAGCGACCAAAAATGGATGAGGTCGACGGGATTTTGTTTTGCTTACTGAACATGCTTTATTACAACGACCAAAATAAAACCGTGGAGCAGGAGCAGATAAGCGTCGCCCTGGGAAAGGATTTTGTAATAAGCTTTCAGGAGGATGCAACCCGCGATGTGTTTGATTCTCTAAGGAACAAAATACGGATGTCGAACAGCAAAATTCGCCAAAGTAGCGCCGACTATTTGTGTTACTCAATGCTCGATATGATAGTCGACAATTACTTTGTGGTCATGGAAAAACTGGGCGAGCGAATTGAATTGCTGGAAGAGGAAGTGATTCGAAGCAGCAATACGCAATCGCTTGCTAAGATTACGCAATTACGCAAAGAACTAATTGTGCTAAAGCGAAATATTGCGCCTGTGCGTGACATTCTGAGCAGCATCCAGCGCAGCGAGAGCGATCTGCTGGATGATCGCACTACAAAATATTTCAAAGACGTATACGACCACATTATCCAGGCCTATGATCTAAGCGAAAACTATCGTGATATCATGGTGAGCATGCAGGACCTTTATATCAATAATGTCAATCTTCGAATGAATGAAGTGATGAAGGTAATGGCCATAGTGACGTGCCTACTGGCGCCCGCAACTGTGATTGGCGGAATCTTCGGAATGAACTTCGATAGGAATGTAAATTTCTTCCATCAGCCCTGGGGATTCTTTACGGCCGTCGCACTCATGTTGATCATTCCTGTTTGGATGCTGTGGGCTTTTAGGAAGAGAGGCTGGTTCTAATCCCAGAAATCAGCGATCCTTTTTATAAATCGGAACCGTACTGCACGGTTCTCCATACATGATTGTCTTGGCAACCGGCCGTAAGAGTTTTGTGATTTCCATGTAGGCAAATTCTTCGATCGGTACATCGCCGCAGCCTTTTACCACAACCCGTTGATCAGTAAACGTACTAATATCAATCTTGGAAATGTTTTTGATAAACACTGTTTTTGTTACCTCTTTTTCGTCGCCCATAAAAACATCTTTGGCTACAGGCTGTAAATAAGAAGCAATGAGCATGTATGCCCAGGGTGGAACAATGGCATCGGCGGAGCAAGTAAGTCCTACCACTTTATCCTTATATCCCTCCCAATCCAAATTTTTTAACGCCGCTCTAAATTCTTTCTCCTTTAATATTAACCCCATGTACAAATGGTCTTTGAGATCGAACATCACCATTTGATCTTTCGGATAATAATCTGCCAGATCAATAGTGATTAATCCACTTTCCGCCACTTTATTAATGATCGTTTCGCTCATTTAATTGGATTACAAAAATAACATTTGACAACGGGTTATGTTCGCGAGACTGTAATAAACCAAAACCGCCCCGAGTAATCGAGGCGGCTCTTCCGTGTTTTACTATCAATAAAATTTGTTCCTATAGTCCTTGATCTTCGCCGCTTTGCGTAAAACTGCAGCGGGATCATATTGCTGGCCATAGCCATATTGTGCATACTGGTTGCTCATCAGGATACTCATCCGGCCCTGGCCTTCAAGAGATTTTCTTTGAGCGTTTACATCCGCATTTTCCAGGGCGGTTGATCCAACATTATCCACTCTCAGCACATAAACATTTCCATACCTGCCATCGATGGGCTCAGGCACCACTTTTCCTTTGTTGCCGGGATTGAAAGTGGCTCCAATAACCTTCGCTTCGTATGAAATTGCATTGTTTCCCCCCGCGAAACGCACACTGTCCGCAATTTGAATCGGCTGCCTCACCTGGTTAGACAGGGCTTCAAGTGTTGTTACATTGCCAATTTTTTTCTTTATCAGTTCTGCTTTTTTCTTATTCTTTAAAACGGGTTCTACATATCGGCGAGCAACTGCCACACTGAGTGTCCCGGGTTTATTTACTTCAGTAACCACAGCAACAACATAATTGTCGGCCACCCTTTCTGGTTGCAGCACGTCGCCTTTACCCGCATCAAAAACTTCTTTTATAAACTTTCGCGACGCGCCAATACCCGGTATTTGGAAAGCATGTGAACTAATGTCCTGCGCGAATAGCTTTTGAATTCCCTTTGCTTTTAAGGTCTTGTCATAGTTGGCTTCGAACGATTTCTGGTCCCTGCTTTCGCCTGCAAATTGTGTCGCAGAGTTCTCTGCATTTCTTTCGGTTTCGTCACTAGTTTCAATCTTCCGCGAAAGATACGCCACCTTATACGCCGGTTCATTGCCCTTTTGAGATAGCACCTCGATATAATGATATCCAAAAACCGTTTTCACAACTCCGCTTTCTCCCGGCTTGTGACTAAATATGAAGTCGTTGAACTCAGGCACCATCTGACCGGTATAGACGTTGTTGTAGATACCGCTGTCCTTCCCTCCGGGATCATCACTGTATTTTCGACAAAGCGTATCAAACCTGGCCCCATTTTTTATAGCGAGCGCAATGCTGTCTGCAAGTTTTTTTGCCGTGGAGTCCTCACGAACCTGTATCATTTGCCCTTGTTGTTGTTGCTGAGTAGCAATCAGAATGTGCCGGACCTTAACCGTATCTGGCAGTTCTTTTACATCCATAACTTTAGCTAAAACATAGTTATCCTTGTCAACATACGGACCGTAAATTCCGCCTACTGGCGTTTTGAATATGGAATCTTTCTCAGGCACCTGGATGCTTTTCTTGCTTACGTAGCTGTTGTAAAAAGGAAGCTCCGAATTGGCTTTGAGAAAATCCTCCATCGCTTTTGCAGTGTCAAATGCCGGCTTGAGGGACAGTAATTTTTCTTTTGCAGCGGCGCTATCGGCGGAGGTTGGCGCCGCGCTGAACAAAACGTACTCAATCGCCCTCGTTTCATCGTCTGTTTTGTAAACGTCTTTGTGCTTACTGATATAATCTGCAATCTCTTTGTCGCTTACTTGTGTTTCTTTCTGACTATTTGAAATAAGGGAATCGGAAATCTTAACATAAGAAATTCTCGCCATCAGGCTGTTGTCGGCGTTCTGCGCTTCCAAGTCCCATTTTGCATAGTGAATTGAACCGGCGATCAGGCTTACATACTTCTCGCCCAGGCGAGCGTTATCCATAGCATCCAATAACAAGTTGAGGTTGTCCTTTTGAGCTTTGTCTTTACCCCTTCTTATTGAACTAATGATTTGCTGCGCCCTGTTTGGATCATATTGACCTGTTTGCGGATCGCCCAAGTATTGTTTGGCTAGTTGTTGCGGCTCAGACCCGTACAACATATCGGTCCGTTCCTTTTTACCAATGGCCAACCCTAATTTGTCAAATTCGCTTTTTAAAAGAATCTGGTCTACCTGTTCTTTCCACATGTCATTTATTATCTGCTGACGATCCGCCTCACCAAGGGAGCCGCCGCGCTGCTGCTGCATCGCTTGTTCCTGGGACTGAACCTTCTTCTCAAAGTCAATCTCATCAATTGATTTTCCGTTTACCCTTCCAAGCGTTGTTGAGTTGCTTCCGCTGAACAATCGGCTGCGTCCTGTGAAGGCATCCATTAATATGAAGCCCGTCAGTGCCACCGCAATCGCTATTACAGCCCACCTCGCATATTTATCCCTGATTGTTTGAATAACTGACATAATGAGTATAGAATTAAAAATCCCCCAAAGAAATTCTTTGAAGGATGGCAAAAATAGGGTAATTATCAATACGTAAGGGCGAAATTTCAATAGGAAAAGGTCCCTCAAGTGGCTGTAAAATAGGTGCTTTACCTCGAACTGGATTTCGAAACTAGTGAGGGAAAAAAAGCCAGGATTGATTTCTGTTAAGCGTTCAAAAGATTTTCTCCCCAGCGCTTCGTTAATTCAGTCTCTTTTCTGTGAATAAGGTGCTGTGAAACGTTAGTATGAAACAGAACTTCGACTAACAAAATCCACGTTCAAATGCTTCTGGCTCGACGGCTCCCATTAATTAACCAAATACCCCGATCTGCTTCACACTAACAATTGTTGATTTCGAGAGAAAACTTTTTCTCGGGTGATTCCATTAAAACTTGTGAATTAGCCGCCACAACTCAGGCGGCTCAAGAACATTACTGTGGATTTTATTGTTGTTGATGTGTATAACCAGTGGTCGGTAACTTTGTATTTGTGAATTAAAATTTGTTTTCCACTAATTCACACCTATAATAATAATAAACTCTTTTTAAAAATAATTTGTATTAATACTATTATAGTATTTACCGACCTGAGAAAATTGTTTTGGAAAAGCCACCTGATTTGTTGGAATATTGCTTCCCCGATAGCCATCGGGACTGAAAATTTTTTAAGATGGAAACAGAAGCGTTGGTTGAAGCAAAACAAGACGTAGAAAAAAAAGGGTTTCTCGATCTGGACCTGGATCCCACACTGGATTTGTTTTCTGAGATCGAACGGCTCAAGAAAGAAAAAAATGCGATACTTCTGGCACACTATTATCAGGAGCCGGATATCCAGGATGTTGCCGATTACATTGGCGACAGCCTTGGTCTTGCCCAACAAGCGGAAAAAACAGACGCCGATATGATTGTTTTTGCTGGCGTCCACTTCATGGCAGAAACAGCCAAAATATTGAACGCCACAAAAAAGGTCGTAATTCCGGATCTCAAAGCTGGTTGTTCTCTAAGTGACAGCTGTCCTCCACCTTTGTTTAAAAAATTTAAGGAACAACATTCGGATCATGTTGTTGTGAGCTACATCAATTGCAGTGCGGGTATCAAGGCATTGAGCGATGTGATTTGCACGAGCAGCAATGCGAAATTTATTGTTGAAAGTTTTCCAAAAGATCAGCCTATAATTTTTGCTCCCGACAAAAACCTTGGCGCGTATATAAACAAGACAACAGGGCGAAATATGTTGTTGTGGAATGGCGCCTGTATGGTGCACGAAATATTCAGTTTGGAAAAAATCACGCGTCTAAAGGTGCGTCACCCGAACGCCAAACTCATTGCACATCCCGAGTGCGAAGAACCCGTCTTAAGGATCGCCGATTACATTGGTTCAACAACCGGGCTGCTAAAATTTACAAAATCGGACTCCTCCAATGAATACATCGTTGCAACCGAGACTGGCATCTTACATCAAATGATGAAGTCAAATCCTGGTAAAACATTTATCCCCGCTCCCCCAGATAATAGTTGTGCCTGTAATGATTGTCCGCACATGAAGAGAAACACTCTTGAAAAACTTTATTTGTGTATGGAATACGAAATTCCCGAAATTACAATGCAAGAAGATCTGAGACTCAGAGCAAAAAAACCCATCGACAGAATGTTGGAGATTAGTGCCAGGGCCGGTTTATAATCTTTTTAAATCACACAACAATCAGCAACTAAAGTGTAACAGTCATGGAAAATTTAAAAATCGCAACCGCACAGTTCGAGCACAGAAGTGGAGATAAAGAATATAACCTGAGTGTCATTGAAACCCTCAGTCGCCGCGCATCTCTAGAAGGGGCAAAGGTCGTGGCATTTCACGAGTGCTCTATCACCGGCTACGCATTTGCAAGGCACCTTGCAAAGGATCAAATGCTTGACCTCGCAGAAACAATTCCACAGGGAAGTAGCATTAAGAAACTACAGGAGATAGCGATGAAGAATGACATTGTTATCCTCGCCGGGTTATTTGAAAAAGACGTCAAGGATAATTTGTATAAGGCACATGTGTGTGTAGACAAGAACGGCCTAGTGACAAAATTCAGAAAGCTGCATCCGTTTATCAACCCACACATTACTCCGGGGGATAGGTATTGCGTGTTTAATTTGTTTGGCTGGAAATGCGGCATACTAGTTTGCTACGATAACAACGTGATTGAAAATGTGCGGGCTACAAATCTTTTGGGGGCCGACATCATATTCATGCCGCACGTAACGATGTGTACTCCTTCTTCGCGTCCCGGCTCCGGCTTCGTTGATCCTGAAGTTTGGCACAACAGGGAAACCGACGCTACGTCATTAAGACAAGAGTTTGATGGGCCAAAGGGCAGAGAGTGGATAATGAAATGGCTACCTGCAAGGTCCCACGACAACGCGATCTACTCCATTTTTTCAAATGCAATTGGAATGGATGACGACCAGGTAAAAAATGGTTGCTCAATGATTGTTGATCCATTCGGAGACATTCTCGCAGAGTGTAGAAGGCTAGGGGATGATGTTCAAAGTGCCACGATAACACCGGACAAAATTGGGAAAGCCGGCGGCTCTCGATATAAGAAGGCAAGGCGCCCCGAACTCTATAAGGACATTATCGGCAGAGAGCATAAACCAGAACAGAAGGTTGCATGGCTTGACTACGAGGAACAACCGAATGTGAGCAGATAATTGAAGTCTGATGCCCAAACTCAGCGCCGGAATATTGCTATATCGAATGAAAAACAAAAAAGCGGAAGTTTTCCTCTGTCATCCCGGAGGACCATTTTATAAGAAAAAGGATGATGGCGTGTGGTCTATTCCAAAAGGAGAATTTGATAATGCGGAAGAACCGATAGCTGCTGCAAGAAGAGAATTTGAAGAAGAAACAGGGCAAAAAATAGACGGGCATTTCATTCCACTAAAGCCGATTAGATATAAGGATGGACGAAAAATCGTTTACGCATGGGCCGTCGAAGGCGAGATTGATCTCGGGAAGATTCAAAGCAATTTGTTTCGGCTCGAATGGCCCCCCAAGTCTGGTAAATATATCGATGTGCCTGAAGTAGATAAGGGGGAGTGGTTTGATGTGGACTCGGCTCGCAAAAAAATGCTCCCGGCATTGGCTTCTCTTTTAGATGACTTCCTTGAAAACGTACTTTGAGGAGCTCGACTATTGCTTACCGGTTATTTCAGCCACCACCATTTGAGTAAGAGTTTTGTCTCTCGTCAGAGGATCCAGAAACTTAAAGTCGAGTCTTGTTATCTCGTAATCACGTGAAGAGTAATTAAACCCCATCTTATAGCCTGCTTGTTTGATGCCGGGAAGATCGCGGATATCGAACAGCAGCCAAATCGGTTCTTTGCCCTTTACCATGAGCGAATCATCATACTGCTTGCGCTCTGTGGCCGTATAGAAATTAAATGATGAGCTATAATTGTCTTTCCAGAAATATACGTTAACGGCATCCACTTTGCCTTTGATGGTTTTCGCAAGTCCGTTTCCACCTTGGTACGTTAGCAATTGTGGGTAGAAGTTTGTGTTCAACAGGAAAAAACTGGCGATGACCGAAGCCACTGAAACATAAACGGACTTTTCAAAAGTTGAATATTGAGCGCTCTTTAAAAAATAGAACACAGCTGCCAACAACAGAATCAAACCGACAAAAATGAAAATGTGGTGTACGGGAAAGGCCCAGGCGTTTATCACTGCGGCCAAAACAAGCACCATCGCACAAACCGACATTTGCACATAAAAAATGAGCTTAGCCCGGCGTTGATTACTTAAAAGCCAGGAAGCGGTTATCACCGATGCTGCTGGGAAAACAATGTTGAGATAGTGTGGTAATTTGAACCGGGAAAAAGTTAGGATCAGCGCAACGGAGACGATGGTTGCCATAGTGAGCCACTCGTGCTTTCTTTGATGAATGGACTTAAATCGATCGACAAGGGCAATGTAAGTGAGCACACTCCACGGCGCGAAAGCCCAGAGAAATGAATGGAAGAAAAATAAATAATCGTTGTTTGGCTTATCAAAATTTTCCCCCCGGAAACGTTCGATGCTTTGTCCGAATAAAATAAATTTTACGCCATTGATGTGATCTCTTCCTCTGACAATTTTTTCAGGATGTAAGTTATATTGGAGGTAAAAACAATAAACAACGGGGAAGATGAGCGCGGCAAAAACCATCAATACAACCAGCCATTTCCACTCCAGAAATATTTTCGGACTCCTACGATACAAAATGTAGAACAACAACCCAATCGCGGGAGTGAACACGGCAATATGGCCCTTTGTGTCAAATCCAAGTGCTAAGGCTATTCCAAGTCCCGCTGCGTTTACAAGTTTCTTATATTTTAAGAATTCAACCCCTTGCCAGGTAGCGAAGGCTATACACGCCGTAAGAATCGCGTCCATTCGCACGTCATTATTGGCAAGGATGTATGCGAACGCAGAGGCGATGACCAGGGCAGATAGTCTTCCAACTTCTTCATTGTACAGCGCCTTTCCCAATCGATACGTTGAATAAGTTCCAAGAATTGTAAAAAAGAACGACGGAAGCTTATACGCAAAACCCGTAACGCCAAAAATTTTGTAGCTCATGGCGCACAACCAAAAAAGAAAATGCGGCTTGTCCAGGTAATCCTTCCCGGCGTCGACAAGGTTTACATAATCGCGATTGAGATACATGTGCAGGGCGATGTTAGCATGGTGGGCCGCATCGTTGTCCATGAGTGGAACAAAGAGCCCGATGAAATAGACAACCCCAAGAAGACAAAAAAGAAAAATGTAAACCCGAGTAGAGAGAGATGGATTCAATCAATAGCGTTTTGCACAAAGTAAGAGCTGTTTCACATGACAAAGAAGCAAGGAGATCTTTTACTTTCCTCCTCCTGTTGTCGGTA
>AR_comb_assmDRAFT_10006075_pt1 | contig 15303 bp, 13 predicted proteins | sample ArasoioldDNA_FD_10543 | JGI IMG/M metagenome (IMG submission 10543) | reverse complement strand
ATAATAGATAGATCATTGAGAGGAAATAATGGAGTACTTAATGGATATCCTACAATCATAGCATATCAACCAGAATATCCTAGAAGTGCATTGTCATTCAGTGCACCTACTTCTCAGGTAGTTATTCCTCATAATTCTAATATAGATAATCTTACTGATTTCACATTTACATTTTGGGTAAGACCTGTTGCTGTAAATCCAACAAGTACCCCTCATATAATAAACAAGAATTATCCTAGCAATAATTCTGTCATATTTTACTTCTCATCTAATTCATTCAATCTAAATTTCAGGACAGTGAATAATTCTGGTACTGGAGTATCAGCAACTGCATTCAATACAAACAATCCCAATGTTTACTTTTTCATATCAGGTACTATGAAACAGAGTACTGGATTAATGGAATTATATGTTAATGGTGTACTTGTAACTACAGCTACAAATACAGGATGTGTTAATGTAGGAACTACTGCAGATCTAGCATTCAATGGATTCTCAGGTATCAAATGGGGAGGACAGTTAGATGATGTCAGGTTATGGGATCATGTCCTTACTTCTGATGAAATTAATTCATTGATGAATGGAGAAGAATTACCTCCTCATGGATTATTAGCTCAGTGGCACTTTGATGAAGATTATAATGCTAAGAAAGCATTTGAGGAGCAGAACTATAGTACTGGAAACATAACTGATTGTACATATGATAAAGTGAATGTTCCTACAATACTTCAGGAGAATACTCCATACAGAGATGAGATGATTGATATGCTTGTAGGATACAAGACCAGTGGACAGTACGTATTCATTCCAGAGTTAGAAGATGACTTTAGAATAACTGGTAAGATTACTGGAGGTCAATGGTATAGATGGAAAGTCAAGCTAACTACATTTGATACTCAGAATAATAACTCTATGAGGTTAATGGAGAAATGTGATGATCTCACACCAAACTATTTCCAATCATATCAGATAGGATCTGATGGAAGGTTCTATTGTTTTGGTGTATTCAATGGAGTAGAGAAAAAGATTAGGACAGTCAATCCACTCAACTTATTGAAGTTATATGATATAATAGCAGGTATAGATTTTGATGCAGTTACAGGAGGAACAGCTACTGACATATTCCAGATTTATATTGATGGATTCAAAGCTGATACTGAAGTAACTACTGCATCTGCAGATATACCTACCACTGATAACGTTGGTTCATTTGGAGTACATTTACTTACAGGTACTATCGTATCAAGAGGATTTCTTGTAGGAGAAATATATTCATTCAGATATTATGAAGAAAAGATAACAGCAGCTAACGCATTAGGACTGATGACAAACAAATACACTACATACAATATCGAAAGAGGTCATGTTGCAAGATCTAATATGACAAAGTTACCATTTACATTTGCATACAGGTTTATCACATTTGATGTAGCTGAATCGCTGATAACTGAAAAGATGGAAGCATTTGTTACAGACTTGGTACAGACAGGTAGGTTCACAAGTCCTGCAAGTCTTATTCCAATATCAGAAGAGTTTGATGCATTCGTATCACCTCCAACAGCTACCCTAGGGAACTATGCAATAGACCTCACAAACACATCCAGCATCCATAGCTGGGTAGAGATTCCTACTGTAGATCCAGTAAAGGATCATTTCTCTGTATTTGCTTGGGTAAAGTTCCAGAACTCAGTAGGAGATTGGGGAGGTATTATTTCTGCAATAGATGGATTGGACAATGGAAATAGACTATTGATTAAAGATGATGCGATAAGATATCAGGGACAGTTTGACAAGGAATCTAATGATTGGGAAGATTTCCGAGTAACAGTACCATCAATATCTAATGCATGGCATCTTATAGGATTTACTCATGATGGTGATGCTAAGGAGTTCAGGATATATCTTGATGCAAAGAGATTGAAAACATTCCATGCTAAAGGTGATATTAGAGGTACTGATAAAAGTAAGACATTCATTGGAAAAGGTTCAAACAATGGATACTATCTTGATGGAAAGATAGACGATCTATTCATTTGGGATAGGACTCTTACACAGACAGATATCAATAAGCTATTTTTGAAAGTACCAGTGGAGAAAGGCATGAAGGCTCATTTCAATTGGGAAAGAACCTACAAGGATGTAGAAAATGGAAAATTCAATGGTAAAGCAATAGGACAGGTAAAATTCACAACAGATCACGTTTGACCAATATTCTTATATGTTCACATCATAAAGTAGAGATTATAGAATGTCTTTAGAGTTATTAGCTAGACCTTTCTCGCTTCTTGGATTAAACGACATCACTGATATGAGGTTAGATGCTAAAACATGGATGGTTGATACTGCAGATAATATATTCAATTTCAACAAGATTCCAGGTCAAACTTTCATTCCAAGAGATACAGGACATGGATTCACTAAAAATCAACCATGTTTTCTGTCAGTTGATGGAGATGTAATTATTCCCATTGGTTTGAAGAAGCATACTCATTCAATGGATACAGATCTCGATGGAGGTATGGAGATAGAAGTTTTTCTTGATAATATAGGAAATTTGGATGTTTATTGGGGTACTACATTTAACATGAATGATTTCACTCTAGATTTTTCAGGTACAGGAGCTGGTATCAGTGAAGCAGCTACTGGAGTATTTCGTGTAGAAATGGATACAGGTACTGCTACCAATGGATATGCTAACATTCGCAGACCTGGAGTACCAATAGACTTCTCAAAGAAATCAGCTTTTGTTGCTAGAGAAGAGCTGGAAGGTACTATAGCAAATTATCTTTTGAGAATAGGACTGAATGCTGAAAAAGTAGATGTAGCTAATGATCCAACTTTACCTAGTTATGGTATTGAAGCATGTTCAGCTCAAACTAACTGGCAGTGCTGGAGTTCTGATGGTACTGCTCGTTCTACAACTCCAACAAGTTATGCTGTTGATAGTGTAGTAAATGTCTGGATGGCACAACATTATCCTGCAGACAATCAAATAATTTATACAAAGAATATTGATTTTGGAAGTAATCAGGTAACTAAAGAATCAGATATTCCGATATCTGGAATAGGAGCTACCAGACAGTACTTTAGTGCTGGAGTAAAAACTACTACAACAAGTCAGGCAAAACAGCTAAGACATTATGGTTCACTGGTATTTGCCAACATGGGTAATCCTGAATGGAAATGGTACAACTCTTAAATGACTACGTACTCACGTCTGGTTAGACTCAAGACTACTCCAGAGTACCAGAAGAAATTCAAATCAAAGACAGGTAAGGTAGATGTAATATGGTATAATAGAAATAAATATCAGGGAGAACAGTATGCTCAATTAGTAACATCTAATCAGCATCCAGTATTAGGAAAATCTGGAAATATGAGACATATAGACAAGGAGCTCAGTTATATGCCTGTAATACAGGATGCAGTTAAGAGAAGAAAAGATACTCCTACAGGACCACTTCATCCTATAACTACAATACAAGGTCATCCAGGTCTATCAGGTGATAGAGACTTTCTAAAAAGTAAGATGACAAATGTAAAAGACAAATGGGTAGATAGAGCTAAACTTATTGAAATAAATAATAAGATGAAAGCATTTGGATATAAAAAAGGAATTGATGTAGAAGAGGTAAGACATCATCCTACAAAACCTATAATATTTTACAGGATTAAAGTTGGTGATATAGAGAACGGATAAGACTGATGCAGTTCTATATTATTCTTCATCAAGTCAGGGTAGAGGAGGAGCAATATCCTCTGTCAAGGTAATAAACAAAGCAGTACAGAATTTCTTTACTTCTGTTGACCTCAGTGAAGCAGTATTAGGTTCAGTAGTGTACTGGGGAGGATATCTCAAAAATGACTCTCTAGCAGAAGATGGAGACAATTTCACATTATTCATAGATCCAAATACTCCTCATGAAGATGATGAAGTACAGATAGGATTAGATCCTTCAGGACTGAACGGAACAATGCAGACCATTCCTACAGTAACTACAGCTCCTACTGGAGTGACATTCTTTCTAGCTCCTACTTATAATCAAGGTGTATTTGTTGGCAAGTTAAAACATGGTGAAAAATATCCATTCTGGTTAAGACGTGCACTTAATCCTACAAGGACAGAACAGAAACACAATAACTTCTTCATCAATATAGGATTCGATCCTCCTGCTGGAAGTAGTGGAGGAGGTTCAGGTTCAGGTTCAGGTAGTGGAGGTAGTGGAGGAGGTACTGGAGGTGGCTCAGGTGGAGGAGGTGTACCAGGACCAGCTCCTGATGATGTTGATATAGCTGTGGATTCTGATTGGGGTACTAGCTCAGGTACTCAGGCTACAATAGACAACATTAACAACTTCGGTTCTACCATAAAGGCACTACTCATTGCAGGTGATATTTCCTACCAGAGTAAAGGTGACAAGTGGAGAGATATGACAAAGAGTATTAGAGATGGTGGAGTCATAACAAGATATGCTCCAGGAAACCATGATTATGAAGATGGAAGTGGATTAGTATCATTCTATAATTCATTATTTGGTCAGGGTAAAACATATACAACTACTACAATAGGTAACATACTTATCATAACAGGTGACGTATATACCAGCTTCTCTACAAGTTCTGATCAGTATAAATTCATAAAGAAAGCTCTGGAAGATGCAAAGAACAATAGCTCTATACTCTGGAAGATAATTTTGTATCATGAGCCTATATTTGGTTCAAAGAGTCAGCACAGTAACAATTCTAAATGGAGAGATGCATTCATGCCATTGTTTACTGACAATGGAGTAGACCTAGCAATAAATGGTCACAACCATCACTACGAGAGAACATTCCCTCTTACATGGAATTCAGGTAGTCCAAGTAAACCTAATCAGGTCAATGTAGGTCAAGAACCTAATTACACAGATCCAGGAGGTACAATATGTTTGACTGTAGGTACAGGTGGACATGATATACAGTACAAGATTGATAGTGATTCTGCATGGCAAGCATTTGCAGAGGATTCGTACTTTGGATTCTTGATGCTATCACTAACTAATTCAGGAAGAAAACTATCTGGAAAGTTCTACAAGAATTCAGGTCATACATTAACTGATAACTGGAGCATAACAAAAGCGTAGGGAGTGTTTGTACACTCTTTCCTACCAAACAAAGGAAATCAGAGCTTTGCCAATCGCTTTATAAGCACAAATAATATTTAAAAGTTGTGTGTAATGATTTTACACTTTCACATTATATAGATACGGTAAATCTCTATAGAGATGTAGGATACAAGATAATTCAGATAAAAGATTTAGGTACATTAAACAATGATGACAAATATCTTCTGATAAGACATGATGTTGATTTATCTATAAAAGCTGCTGTAGAATTAGCTGCTTATGAACACGTACATAATATTATTACTTCCTACTACATCCTATTGTATTCTCCAATATACAATACTCTATCTCCTACAAATATAGATGGTATAAGACAGATAGTGAAATATGGTCATCAAATAGGTCTGCATGTTGATAGTAGATTTGAAACTAACTTCACATCAGTAAGTAATTCTATGCTCGTACTTGGAGATATATGTGGAACTCATATTGAGACATTCGCACAACATTTCAGAAGTGCAACTCCCAAGATATTATTCCCTTCATATATAGATGGATATTGGGATATAGTTAATGCTAGGTTCAAGTATCTTTCTGATTCTAGTATGAATTGGAGAGAGGATTGTTTCTGTCAGCATCTGGATAAGTACAGGAGGTTAATGGTACTAATTCATCCTGAATGGCATGTATTTGAAGGTAAACGTGGAAATATTATAGATAGAGCTAGGGATATCGAGATGTCTAGAATAGATAGAGATGTAACAGCGTGGAAGGATCTTCAGGTAAAGTATCTGGAACAGTTTGGTAAAATAGGCATTAACGCTTAAAAACAAGCATTTTATAAGTTACGTTATGAAGTCAGTAATAGCAGTTTCATTACTACTTGTAATGATAGTATTAGCTCCAACTTTGACTCATGATATATTTGCAAAGTCAAAGGATTCAAAAGCTAAGGATGCAATAATTAAAGCTCTAGGGAAATCAGTAGAAGGTAAATATTCAAAAATATCTGAAATGGGATATCAATTATTTGGTGATAATAGTACTGTTGTTTTCTGGAATAAGACTACTGGTCCTGTAATTCCTCCAAAACCTCCAACATGCCTTCCTACTGAACATTTAGAAAATGGAAAGTGTGTTCCTAATGTAACTCCTTCTCCAACTAATACTACAAAGGTAGTGATAGTTGGTGATGTTTCTGGTACTGCTGTTAGAGATGGTATAGCAAAACAAAATCCTGAACTGGTAATAGCTCTAGGAGATTTAGGATACAAGTCAACTTTATCATGGTTCAAGACTGAATATGTTAATAAATTTCCCAATCTTAGATGTGTAGTTGGGAATCATGAAGCAGCTTCTGAAGATGGTAGTTCATCATTAGAGAAAGAAGCAAAAGCTCTATGCAAGGATTCATGGAAAGTAAAAGTAGGAAATTCTGTTCTATTCTATGGATTCAATACCAATGGAAATCTTGACACTCAGCTAGGCGAAGCTCAGGATGTTCTTATGGATTCTACATACATGAATGGAATAACAAGCGTTCATTTCGTATCACACAAACCAATATGTAGCACTCCTCCAAACTCACACCATCCACTGGAACTTAGCAAAACATTCTGCAATAACCTGATACAATACACTCCTAATGGTGTAAAAGTCTACTTCGACAATGGACATAACCATGTATTAGCTCAGACAAAAGATGGATTGACCACTACATCAGGTGCTGGAGGAAAGAGTCATTATGATTGTGGTACAAATGCTGTATGGATATTCTGTAACAACAAAAGTAATGGATACTTACTCTACACAATAAATACAATCAATGGAGATACCACAAGTAAATTCTATGATGCATCAGGAAAGGTAATCAACTGATGGCATTCATATGTGATGGTTGTAATGTAGAAAAGAGAGAGCTAATATCCTATCCAATAAGTTCTATGAATGGTAGATATGCAAGACATGGAAAAGTGGAAGTAGATCTATGCATGGATTGTAATCACTCCATTTATGGATACAAAGGAACAAAATAATAAAGATAATAAGATAGTTACTGTACTTCCGTCTATATTGAATAGAGATAAGTTGGAAATAACATTTGATATCCTGAAGATCCTCAGTGATGGAGGTATGCCAAAAACAAGATTAATGATGATGGCTATCATATCATGGAACCAGCTCAAACAACATCTCACTGAAATGGAAAAGCTACAACTATTGAGATATTCAGAAGATCCAGATTCCAAGGTCTACATGACTGACAAAGGTGAAGCATTCATGGAAAAATACAATAAATTAATGTCTCTTTTTGATACTAGATTAATGCAATAGTCTATTAACTACTTCCTGATGTAATGAAGTAGTGCCTAGGTTTTCCGATAATATTCCAATGGTCTATGTCTCTAAAGCAGGTGGAGAGACATATGTTATGCCTTCTACGATATATCAGAAGAAGGGAGTTGGTTCGAAGTATGATTCTGGTAGAGTCCTTGTAATGGGAGATGGAGGTAATTTAGAAAATGCTGGAAATGGTATAACAAAAGTATCTCAAAACAAAAATGTTTTACTCTGTTTTACAACTTCAAAGGGATATTCTACAACACTGATAACTACAGATAGAGGCGATCTTCTTGATTCAAGATTCATGCAGAGTGAAAGAGACTGGCATAATACAGAATTCACCGTAAAATTCATGTATAAAGGAGGTAATGATTTAGGAAATATCATCCTTGGATTAAGAACAGGTCTAGGAGAATTAGATCCATGTCAGGGATTTTCATATAAAGCTGGATTAGAATTAACTGGTACTAAAGGATTTTTCTCCAAACAACAGTACTATAAAGCAGGTAACGATTATCGTGCATTTAATACTACAAAATTAGGTAGTATGATAAAAAACAAATTCATCACATTAAAGCTTATTGTATACGATCTTGATCATAATGGTAAGCCTACCATAACAGTTGAAGATGCAGAATCTGTAAAGTTGGAAGTATATGGTAGTCTTGATAGTGAGACTGTAGCATCTATAACACCTTCTCCTGGAAGTGGACTACCACTGACATACAGCTATGACGACTTTCCAGCAACCTACAACCTGACCACATTAGGATCAACTTCACCTAATGGATTATGGGAAGCTGTGTTTGTTGGAACTAATCCTACTGATGGAACTGATCATGGACAGCAGGGAGTAAGAGTACCAGCAGCTCCAACTGGAGGATTTCCAAGAGTCTATTATGCTTATCCTTATCAAAATGATAATACAAGTCCTTCATCAAATCCTGGATATCAAACAGCAGCTCCATTAGCTCTTACAACTGTACCATACTTTGAAGATTTTGATGTAACATTCTATATGAGAACAATACAGCAGTTACGTTCTCCAGCTACTCCTAACGCATGGGAAACTGCGTGGTTCATGTGGCATTACAATGAAGCAGAAGGTAGTATATTCCATCATTACTATATCGCATTAAAGAGTAATCATACAATAGAGTTTGGAAGAAAAGATAATCCAGATGGAGCTGAACATCAGTACTATCTACCAACAATAACCAATTCCATCAGTTGGGGATTAGGTCAATGGAATAAAGTCAGGATAAAGACAGTACTAAACCATATAGAAGTATGGATAGATGATGTAAAGAAAGTTGATTGTATTGATGATGGAACACAAGGTTCTCCTGGAACAGAAAGTAATCCATGGGGAGGACCACCATATCCTCCAAGTACATTCATGTATTCTGGAAGAATGGGACCATATAGTGAAGATTCAGAGTTAGAGATATCTCCATTACTTATCACAGATCTCAGTAATCCTCCAGCTATTCCTCCTCCACCTCCACTGACAACTCCTACAACTATCGTAAACAAACCAATCCTACTCAAAGAAACAATAGATAATGGTAGATGGGGAGAAGCTGATGCATGTGGAGGTGATGCTGGAATAATTGGATTATGGGGAGGTCCTGTAGCTACATTGGAATGGAGAGATGGTGCAGATATTGATATTCAATCAATCAGTATCAGAGAGATTGATCCAACTAAAGGTTTTGAAGATGTATTTCAGGTAGGCTCATTATCATTTACTCCTTTAGCTGCTGTAGTAGAACAATCAGCAGAAAATGTATTGGCAGCAGCAGTAACTGAACCAACAGGAAAGGTAAATGATTCTCTAGGAGTACAGCAGATCTATAAGACAAAACCTGGAGGTAGTGTTTGGGTATCCAAAAAAGATGGATTACTCAGTGACAAACAATTCAGTGATAATAACTATAGTATCAAAAGTAATGGTGATGGAACCTATGCAGTAGATAATGATTCTAGGATTCAGAGCTTTAGTACTAAAGCTCAAGCAGATAGAGGTCCTGATTTTGATGGATACTCAACTCATGATTATGAAGAATTAAGAAAACGTGGAGCATGGGATTCTACAGAAACTGACTGGAGGGATGTAGAAATGACAGGATATGTGAAGATGAAAGCTTCTGGTAGTGGAGGTTCAGGTGATGAAATATCATTTGTTGTTCGTTCTGTCAGACATAACAATGCAAGTCACAGTGGTTGTGGAGGTTCATCTTACCATGGTAATATTCACGTATCAGGTCATGGTAGATTCAAGAAAGAACAGTGGCATGTAAAATACCAGAATGATTCGTTATTGGATAAAGGTGTAGGTAGTGTTAAAGGAAAAACCATAGGATGGAAGTTTGTATGTTATAACATTAACGATAACAAAGCAGTAAAGATGGAACTGTACATAGACAAGGACAATAATAACACATGGGAATTTATGGGAGAGAAGATAGACGCTGGAGATTGGACTACATCTGGTACTCCAGATATGAAACATTGTGGAGCTACTTCTAATCTAGCAATAATTTCATGGGGAAGTCCTAAAGTTATCTGGAAATGGAATTTACCATTAAAAGTTGATATTTCAAAGATGTCTGTTAGAGAAATCATTCCAGAGAAGGAAGATGGTACAACTCCTACCACTCCTCCACCTGGAGGCTCTGGAGGTGGAGATCCTCCAACTACTGGAGGTACAGGACAGCTCAGCAGAATTCAATCTACATATGAAGGTGTATATGATGTCATTGTTAATAGTTCAGGTCAAACTTGTGCAGGTGCTCCTCCAGCTTCTGGAGTAGGAGTATATACAGAATTAACTACACTAACTGTTACCACAATCACAGACGACAGAATACTATCTAATAATAATCCTGCAGATCTGGATAGAAATTATCTAGGATGGTTTGTAGGAAATGATTCTTCAAAACTAAAAGGAATAAAGCCTACACAATTCGCTGTGTATGCAAGAAAGCAGGGACTACCAACTGGAATGCTTACAGGACAGATAAGAGATGAGAATAATAATATCATAGTAAGCTTTGGAGGTATTGATGTTACTACTATTGGAACTACATTCGATTTAGTCTACTTCACCAATGATAATACTCCAGCAATAATTCCTACTGGAATGCAAAAGTACTGGAAGTTAAGTGTGACTTTTGATGGAGGAGATGCAACTAACAACATAGTCATAGGATTGAATTTCAATAATCCAGTTGATGGAACCAATACATATGAGTTCCAACATCAGAAAGAACCTGGTCCTGGATATTCCAACATCAAGTACAGTAGCAGAGATATGGCAGGAAAAATATTTACGAGTCCTTAAATACAACCATTCTAAGAAATAATGTGGTTAAAAAGAAACCTCCACTGAAGGATCCAAAAGGAGTTAACAAATTCCCAATGGATAAAACTGGTAAGAAATCTTTACCAAAGAAAAAAGGTAAAAGTAAATACTAAGCCTTTATTTCATTCTCTTTTTTTTCTTCCTTACAACAATCTTCTAACTGTTGTTTCCTTTCACTTGATGTTGTAGGTACTGGTTTATGTTTTCCACGTCTGATATTATAATCAGGTGCATCCCAATGTCTATGTAATATTCCTGCAACTCTACAATTGATAAATCCTAATTGTGATTTTGGCTCACCAACATAAATCAAATCAGTTCTTTGAACAGGAGGTTTTTTCTCTACCATTACACCTGATAGATGCATTGCAATATCCTGAGCTCCAGCTATAAACATATGTGGAAGTATTTGTTTTTCCAAGTCTCTGAACAATGGCATAATATTTTGATATTCATCAAGCAGTTCAGACCAGCATCTTAGCAGTTGTATTGTGACGCTTTTAGTCTCAGGTACAGGTCTGACTCCAATATATCTAGGAATTCTCCTCCCACTCATCAATGTTTATATAAATTGCAGCTTTATTTACATTTATCAGAAAAAAATGTCTGCAGATAGTGATTACGCACTGAAGCAACGAAGAAAAACTGTGCTTGCTGCTGAAAGGTGGAGATGTATGTTATGTGACCTAGAAGTAGATTCAAAAGGAGGTTCAATAGATACGGAAGATGAGAAGGATTCTGTGCTAAGAGCACATATCAATGAAACTCATCTAGGAAGTCCTATGTTGAACACAAGCATCAAAGAAGAATACATGGTCTGTTACATGAAACCTATAGTAGAAGTGATACAAGGCAACTCGAAAAACTAACAAAAAACCACTGGAAACACATATTTTCATCTATACTTGCTCAACAAACTTAAATAGTTATAAAGTAACTACATCCTGATGTCAGTATCTTTAACTAAACTTACTCCAAAATCAGTTATAGCGATAGGTGATGATGGACATAAGCCATCAAATTTGTTTGATGAATCATTAGAAACTAGGTGGTCATATCAGGGTAAATTTGCATGGAATCTCATTACCTTGAATGATAAACACATTCTTGATAATATTATAATGTACTGGTACATGAAGAAAAAGGAAAATAGAGTTTATAATTTTGGAATTTATCTGTCTGATGAAGTTATTTCTATTCCTGTTGATTTTGATGCAGCAAAGAATGAAGTTCAGAAATTATATGATGAAGGATCAACAATCAAACCACTGTCGAATAACAACGGAGAAGAAACAACCACAATAAAACTCAATGGTAGAACAGCTAAATCAATTCTAATAGTATATACAAAAACATCTGCAAAGAAAGATTGGTTCTCTGTAAAAGAGATTGCAATTACTGGAATATCTACTACAGATGAAGGACAGTGTGGAGATGGAGAAAGATGGGATCCAATAGCAGGACAGTGTATGCCTATTGTCAATCCTGATGATCAGGATCATGTAGACATTAATGGAGTTACATTCTTCGAAGAGGATGGAATAATCTATCTTTCAGAGAATCATTCGTTCCATACTAACTATAGATCAGATGGCTCTATGAGAATGGATTTCCTTCCTAGTGATATGGGAAACAAGTACAGACCTGACAGGGAGATGTTGATATTCATAAAATGTCAAAAGACAAAAGCTACTGAAAGAGTCAATGCAAAATTCAATGGAGGACCACACAATGATAGGAATCCAGAGTTAGGAAGGTGTGATGATTGGGGAATTCAGATGGATGCTAAGAAGGTGATATTTGAACAGGAACTATTTCATGTAAATATGAAGAAGAGAGATGAAGTAGATATTTCTCATTTGAACCTAGCTCAATTATCGAATAACTTCTATGGTCTATACTGGAGGGATAGACGAGTATTGAGAGAAAGTGATGATAAATTACTTGGAAGATTAATGGAGATGAAAGTAAATCCCAATCCATTTGACAATAACAGAAATGTGATTAATACCAATTGGGTAGATGTTGCAGTATTTCTTGACAAGGGACAGTACAAAGATGATGGTGGTAAGCCTTATCCAATCATAGAAGGTCCAGTAGATCCAAACAAGTATCAGGATACAATCAGAGTAGATGGACAGAACGCTTCAACATTCCTTACCAGATATCCTAGACATTGTGGAATAGCTCCACTAAAGGTCAAGGATGAACAAGCTATGAATGATCTATTTGAGAAGCTGAGACATCCTGGAGAAGCTCCTCCATCTGGAAATAAGGCTCCAGTAGTCAAGGTAGCATCTCCAGTAATCAACGTAGTTGCTGATCAACAGGTAATAACACTGGATGCTTCTGGTAGTACAGATCCTGATGGAGACTTACTATCATTCCAATGGAAACAGATGTCAGGAGCTCTAATAGAAATAGCTCCATTAGCTTTAACAGCTCCTTCATTTTCTATTACATGGAAGAAAGAATTTGAAACATCTGATTGGCAAGTATCAGTTACAGATTCAAAGGGATTGATATCTACCGCAGTAGTAAAAGTAATCAATGCAATAAATCAGAATCCAGAAGATAGAAAGTATATAGATCCAAAATATCAGGCAGATCCAGAATACTCTGATCTCTACTTCAGGATGAAGGATTATGTCAAAGGAATACCTAACCTTGGTGATGGAAAGAGAGTAGATACAGATGCAAAGAAGTGGGGATTAGCTGTCAAACCTGATGGCTCAGTATATTACAATGCAACTACTGGTAGACTGAAAGTATATGCAAAGAAGGTACTTAGCTTTGATGAGATGATGAAACTTGTAGAGAAAGATAATCCTGAGTGGGACTATAACAAGGCTAGACATCTAGGTAGCTGGGGAAATACTATGGGATTTGGTAATATAGAAATCACTACAATTCTTACATTTGACAAAGAACAAACCAAGAAAGATGCATTCCTAGGATATGTAGCTCGCTCATGCTTCCATGACCTCAAGACAGATCCAGAAAGCAAGGGACACCAGCATCGCTACCATGGAGGCTCAGCATATCATTCTAACATACAGGTCACTGGAAACTTTGAAGAAAAGATAGAAGGTGGACATGCTATCTACTATGAAGCTGATAAAATATTGACCTATATGACAAATGTTCCTAACCTAGCAGGTAAAAAAGTAGGATGGAAATGGTGTCTGCAAAATACTATGTTTGAGAACAAGCCAATAGTACTCTCTCAAACATATCTCACATTACATCCAGATGATACAGATCCAGGATATGCTCCATGGTGGAGTACAGTATATCGTGGAGATGAATGTCCAAGTAAGAGTATCCAATCAGATAACAAGAATGTAGACAAGCTAGATGTAGATCCAGGATTGATTACATGGGAAAGTCAGTACATTATCCTCAAATCTAATGATTCTAAGATGACATTGCATGATATAGAGATAAAACCAATAGTTCCCTTACCAGAGGTAACTAATATCTAGTAGATGTGTACTTAGGATGCATGGGAAAACCAGTACTAATTAAGGACAGAAAACAGGAAGTTTTTGACAAAGCAAATTCTACTCCTAGAGGTAGACAGCTAATAAAGACTATTGAGCAATGGAGAAATGATGTTGACAAGCTTTTAGATCTTCAGGATCAAATACATGAGTTAGCCAAAGAATGTAAATTATCAGTTGAAGATACAAAGATACTAGCACATATCGTATGTGATAAAGCTGCTTGGAGTAGCTGGTATAAGAAAAGATTCATGCAGGTATTCAGTCCAACAATCAAAGAACCTGATTATAATAAATTAGCAACAAGAGCTCTGATGACTGATCCAACTAGAGTTCCTAGTGATAGACAGTTATACGAAGGTGATTACACCATGAAGTGGAAGTTCAGTACTGTGTCAAAGTCAAAATTAATGGCTATAATAAGGATGTCAAAGGATGAGTTTGAATTCAGGATTAGAAATGGAAGGTTAGATAATGCAAGAGCTGAAGGAGTAGAGGAGTGGATAAATCCAGAAGATTATGAGGTACTAGCAGATCTCACACGAAAGGAATTAGAAGCTGTCACATGAAGAGAAGAATTTTTTGGTGTGAGAACTGCAAAGAACCAAGATTATCTTTTAATGACTATAGTGATGAAGGTGACAAAGAAGCTGAACATACAAAAAATATAACATATTTCATGGATGGAGGTAGTTGTGCTAAATGTGGAGGACAGATAACTGAAAACCAGATTCATCCACTACACTGAACCAAATCAGGAACCTCCAGAACATATCAAAGGAAAGGAGAGGATAAAACATATTCTCTCAAGTTTTGATTATGTCATAGTACAGAATACCAATGATGAACATCAAGAATTTCAATTACCAGAGCTAGTAACTAATTTCATAGCAAAGACAGAGAAGGAGAAGATACGTCAGTACCAGATAGATCTACTAATGCATAATCAAGCTCTACAGAAGATTATAGCAATAGAACTACATGG
>AR_comb_assmDRAFT_10102410_pt1 | contig 15310 bp, 15 predicted proteins | sample ArasoioldDNA_FD_10543 | JGI IMG/M metagenome (IMG submission 10543) | reverse complement strand
GCCCCCGCCGTTCGGCTGTTGCGGGAGTGTCGGGTCCACAAGAAGAACGCCGCGAGCAGGAGGCAAGTGGCGGCGGCGATTCGTATCCAGGAAATCCCCGAGGAGGGACGACCGAGATACTCCTTCTTCGCGGTACGGATGTGTTCGGGGCGTGGAAGGTGCAACTCGGGGAGTTCTTCGACGTTGATAGGCGCCTGGACTTTAACTTCCGGTTTGACGGGCGGAGCCGGCGCTGTCTTCGTTTCGACCGGCACATTTGGGCGACGGCGTTCGCCCGCATCCCATCCGTCATGGGAATCGATTTGTGCCTGACGCAGGCAGGCCAGATAGTCGTTGACGGCATCCTCGGAGTTGAGGCCGAGGTGTTTGGCATACGCGCGGATGAATCCTTTATTGAAGACTCCGCCGGGAAGCAGGTCGAAGTGTTCTTCTTCGATGGCCTGCAGCATGCGCGTGCCGATCTTAGTGACGTTGGAAACGTCGTCGAGCGAGAGTTCTTTCTTCTCGCGCGCCTTACGGAATTTTTCGCCGAACTCGCCCACGGTTGTGAAGATCCTTCGGGTATGTGTTGGCAACATGATAGGACAACACGCGAGAGCGCGCTACGGGACGGACGGACAGGGGGTGGGTAACCGGGGCGTCAGAGGTGGGCGGCTGGGACCTCAGACGTCCCGGGTTGGATTCTGGAGATGCGTAACAATCGTCGACTGTGGCTCCAGCCGGGCGCATGATTCTCTGAATACAGAAACTGGATGCAGAATCGGGCCGCGGCACAGAAAGTCAAAATCCCCACCCTGTCACACTTAACGAGGATGGGGCATCCCCCTTGGCGCCCCAAGGTCAGGCGTTTTATGGTTGAAGTTTCTGTCTGGCCGTTAGAAGGGGCAGTTGCTGTTGCCCGGGTCTGGCAGGTCGGTGCGGAGCGGGTTTGCACCCACCGGGACGATGTACGTCACGACTGCTTCTGCGATGCTTCCCGTCTCGTTTCTTACCATATGGATATGGTTGCTGGTCGCGGCTTCAACCGCCCCGGTTCCCGCGGTAAAGATGTGGGGCGAACAGGTAGGATCGTGACCCTCGTAAACGGTCAGCGCACCTGTCCGCACCGTGAAGAACACAGGTCCGGGATGAGTGTGCCAGCCGCTGAAGCCACCAGGCTGAAAGGTTACGATCTGCGTGGCCAAGTCAACAGGCTGTTCCGCCTCCATTTCCATTTCCCAGTCTAGCGCCTTAACCCTTCTCTTCACGTTGAACTCCGGCAGGGTTGCCCGTCCGACGAGGGTGAACGATAAACCTGAAGGCGGAGTCGCGTGGGCACTGAACTTGAGCACGCACAAAACTGCGGTTGCGACCAGGCACACCAAAAGCGCTCGAGTGAGAATCCTGCGTACAGTCATAGGTAGCCTCCTAGTTGGCTTGGTCGTGAGAATCCCTCGGACCAGCAGCAAGAGCAAGCTGCAAAAAGCCGCACAGGCACGTTTGCAGCGTAATGCGGCTTAATTGCCGTGTTAGCGTCCGCGTGTTAAAATTCGGCGCCTTTCGGCAAGGTTCGGGATAGTGAGTTGTATATGAAGAATCCCTCGCCAGTTTCTCCTCCAGAGCCGTCTGGCCAGCCCGCCGACGCCCCCCTTGATTCCTGGAAGGAAATTGCCACCTACGTAAAACGGGACGTCAGTACCGTCCAACGCTGGGAAAAGCGCGAGGGCATGCCGGTTCATCGCCACGTGCACGAGAGGCGGGGCTCTGTTTACGCCTACTGTTCCGAGCTCGACACCTGGTTGCAAAGCCGCGGGCTACGTTTGGAGCAAGAGAAAGAAAATAGGGCCGAAGCGTCGGAACAGGAGGAATCTGAACACCGACCAAATGAGCGTCACTTGGCGCGTCGCTGGCTTGTTCTGTGCGGGATCACAGTCCTTGCGCTGGTGGCCGTCACCTACTTCACGACCCGCGGCCGCACCGGGAGCGCGACACGGCCCAAAATCCAATCTTTAGCAGTGCTGCCCCTGAAAAACCTCTCGGGCGACCCGGCACAGGAATATTTTTCTGACGGCATGACTGAGGCGATTATTGGACGCCTATCCATGATCCGCGGGCTTCGCGTTATCTCTCATACATCTGTCACGCGCTACAAGGATACCCACACGGCCGTGCCGGAGATCGCCAAAACCCTCGGCGTCGATGCCATCGTCGAAGGCTCTGTCGTACGGGAGGGCAATCGCATCCGCGTTCATGCTCAGCTAATTCGATGCGCCACCGACGAACACTTCTGGTCGGAAACTTACGACCGCGAACTCGGAGACGCCCTCGCCCTCCAGAGCGAGGTGGCACAAGCGATTGCTGCAAGAGTAGAGGTTTCGGTCACCGGCGTCGAACGCGCCCGACTGATAGCCGCGCGCCAGGTCTCGCCGGAGGTTTATGAGAGCTATCTCAAGGGGCAATTCGCCGCAACCTACAGCCAAGCCGCCGTGGAGAGAAGTATTGCTTACTTTGAAGAAGCGATCAGGAAGGACCCTGCATTCGCACCGGCTTACCTTGGCCTGGCCAATGCGTACGATGCACTCGGGACAAGCGGGATCGGCGGGGCTTCTCCGCGTGAACTGCGGCCCAAGGTGATCAGCGCGGCCCGAAAGGCGCTGGAACTGGATCCAACGCTTGCGCAAGCACATGGCCTGCTGGCGGTTGTATATCAGGAACAATGGCAGTGGAGCGATGCCGAGGGCCAATTTACGCGAGTACTCGAGTTGACACCGAATGACGCCGGGGCGCACATCGCATTTGCGGGATGGCTACTGTGTCAGGGGCGCACGGAGGAGGCGATCAAATGGTCCCGGCGTGCCCGAGAACTCGATCCCTTCGGTGTAGGCGGCGAGAGCGTTGGGTGGATCCTGTTTCAGTCACGCCACTACGATGAAGCCATCCGCGAACTGCGAAGCGCTCTGGCTGTGCGCCCTAATGATGGCTTGATTTACTGGTTCCTGGGATTCGCGCTGATCGCAAACGGTCAAGCGGACGAAGCGATTCCGGTGCTCGAAAATGCGCTCACTCTCACGGATCGTAGTCCGGCTGTGATCGGCGTGCTCGTTAGAGCGTACGCGCATGCTGGGCGTCGCACCGACGCACTTCGTCTGCTTGATGAATTAAAGCGACGGCGGCGTAAAGGCTACATTCCGACGGCTGCTTTTGTGAACGCTTATCTGGGACTCGGTGACAACGAACAGGCAATCGTCTGGCTCGAGCGGGCTTACGAGGAACAGTCAATGATTATGGAATACATCAAGGTGCATCCCTTCTTCGATCCCCTCCGCAGCGATCCCCGTTTTGCGGACCTGGTGCGCCGCGTCGGCCTTGACCAGGCTCCGTAGCCACGTCTCTGGTTTGACGGGCCAGCCTCTCTAATCTCGTCTTCCCTTCCGTGCAATCTCAAATGTTCCTTGCGCGCTCCATTCGGGAGTTGTCCCTATGGTTGCGAGGTTGACGATTTGCGGAGGGTCACGGTGAATTGCGCCCGGCAGGTTTTCGACGGATCGTCGAAGGCGTTGCCGGTACGGTCGCCTTCGGAGGCGTCGAAGAAGAGCCCGCGCTTGACGCGTTCCGGCAGGCCGGTGAAACGGGCTTTACCGTCGACGTTGGTGCTGACCTCTAGGTCGAGTTTGTGGGCGCTCATGAACCCGTACGCGATGTGGACTTTGATTTTGGCAAGGTAGATGGGTTTGTTGTCCGTGTCGGTGATCTTGAAGTCGGCGGTACAGGGGCCCAGGGCGCCGTCGATGACTGGGATGGATTTTGGGTCTGGAGTCTGGGCCAGGGCAGGTGCAGCCAGAAGCAAAGCCAGCAGGATCGTTTTCATCGAGGTGCGATTATAAAACCTTCCGCCAGTGAGTACACAGTAAGGGGAGTCACTCCTTGGCCAGAAATGCAGCGAGATTCCTCAGAGGTACAATGTGTGCCGATGAACCAGCTGCGAACCAAAACAGTTTTGGGAGAGGAAAAAGAGATGAAGGGAGTCCTTTCTACAGCCGCTACCGTAGTCACAATCGTTATGGCAGTTGCATGGGCAACAAGCTTGGCCGAAACCAGCAAGAAGGAGATTGTCGGGGTAACGGCGGACGAAGTACGGTGGTTTACGCCGCCTTACTACAACGACGGCAGACAGCGAGCGCACTTGTTCGGCGACTCCAGCCAGGGCGGTACCTGGATCGATCGAGTGAAAATACCTGCCGGTGCGCGCGTCCTCGCGCATACCCACCCGCAAGACGAACTAGTTACGGTGATCGAAGGCACTTGGTATCTGGGCGAGGGAGCGAAATTCGATTCAGCGAAGCTGAAAGGCTATCCGGCGGGTAGTTTCATCGTCATTCCGGCCGGCAACCCTCACTTTGTCGCAGCAAAGGAAGGCACTGTCGTCGTTCAGCTAAGCGGCATCGAAAAATTTCAAACAAACTACCTGGAGAAATAAACCCTCAACTTGTGCAAGCTCTCAGAGAACCACTCCGCACTCGAACTCGAGATCGCCACCGAGTGGTTCCGCGAATTGAGCGCCCGCGTCCCTAATCCCACTAGCTTCGAGGTCAGCAGACCCTCACCCGACTCTGGCGCGCGGTTCCCTCGCTCTCGGCGGTCCTGCGTCGCTAGCCTTTAGAAATGACTGCGGTTGTTCACCTCGTCGGCACGCTTTGGATCGTGCCCCGGTCATGGGCAAACCGGAAGCTATATCGCCCTGAGAATTGCCCGTGACATTGATATAGTTGGCGTTACAGGTACGGGTTACCAACGTTCATTGCCCGTATTCGAAAGTGACCCTTATAATTTTTGAACGCCACCTACCAGTGAGGATTGAACGGGATTTCCATGCCTGAGGCCGGCACTCAATTGACTCGCCAGAGCCAGGAGTTGACGATTTTTCATGACGTGGCGAAGGCGCTTACGTCATCGCTGGACCTTGACTCCATCCTGCAGACCATCATGGAAAAGATGGCGGAGTATTTCCGTCCGGATACGTGGTCCCTGCTGATGGTTGATGAAGGCCATGACGAGTTGTATTTTGCCATCGCGGTGGGCGATAAGGCTGAGGCGCTGAAGAACGTCCGGCTGAAAGTCGGCGAAGGGATCGCCGGGTGGGTAGCGAAGCATGGCGAGGCGCGGATTGTGCCGGATGTGCGCAGCGATCCATATTTTGCCAGCCGCGTGGATGATGCCACAAAGTGGGAGACGCGGTCGGTGATCTGCGTGCCGCTGCGGTCGAAGCTGCGCGTGTTGGGCGTGATCCAGTTGGTGAATGTCGACATGGAGCGGTTCAAGGAGCCGGAACTGTTTTTCCTGCAATCGCTGTGCGATTACGCGGCGATTGCTATTGAGAACGCGAAGTGGGTTGAGAAGATTCAGGAACTGACGATCACCGACGATTGCACCGGGCTGTACAACGCGCGGCACCTTTATAAAACGCTGGAGACCGAGGTCTACCGGTCGTCGCGATTTGGATATGAATTCAGCATCCTCTTCATTGACCTCGATCATTTCAAGACGGTCAACGATACGCATGGGCATCTGATCGGAAGCAAGCTGCTGGCTGAAATTGGGTATCTCATAAAGGCGCAGTTGCGGTTGATCGATTTTGCCTTCCGGTATGGCGGCGACGAGTTCGTCGTGCTGCTGCCGCAGACCGGGAAAGATCAGGCTCTGGTGGTGGCGAAACGGTTGCGCGACGCACTGCGCGCGAGTGCGTTCTGTCGGGAAGAGGGATTGAATCTGAATGTGCGGGCGTCGATTGGAGTGGCGACGTATCCGCATGATGCGCGCTCGGCACATGATGTGATCCGGCAAGCCGACGGGATGATGTACATGGTGAAGAATTCCACCCGGGACAACATTGGCGTTGCGCAGCGGGGGATGCTGCAGGAGTAAGAGCTTCGAGCTGTGAGCTGCGACTTGTGATTGCAGATTTCAGTTTGTTGATTGCAAATCCGAGGGCTTTTGACATCTGAGGCCCGAAATCTGCAGTCTGAAATCTGCAATTGTTAATCTGTTTTGGCAGATTTCCCACTTCACCCTCGATTCTGATTCCCAAAACGGGAAAGGTGCGCTCTCGAGAAATGCGTTTTCGCGCTGCCGAGATTTCGGCATTTCCGATCAACCATAATCCGCACAGAGAGTTACCCGAATCTCAGCTTTCTTGTGGGTAGATCAGAATTTCATCAGAAGAAAATCGGCGAATCGTCAAAGTGTTCCTGCGGGAACATTCTTAGTAAACATGCGCAGCTTCCTTGCGTTCTGCTCCACAATCGACATGCCTTTCTGCATCCTGACCCCTGACCCTGACCCCTGCTCTCATTTCGCAGGCTTCACATCCGGCTTCCACGGATTCGGATTGGCTGGCGCCTTGGGATTCACCCCAAAATCCCAGACGTAGAGGTTCATGGCGCCCTTCTCGGCCATTTCCACCAGGGCATATTCGCCGGGTGCGAGGTTCTCGGTGGGAGTGACCTTGAGCCATCCTCCATTGAGGTTGGTGGTGGTCGTTTTGACGGCGTGCTGCTCGCGGGAGACCTTGCCGCTGACCTGATGTTTGAGGCCGCCGACGATCCGCTTGTTGCCTTTGACTTCCACGTGCAGGATGAGGAAGCGATCGAAGGGTGCGGCGGGCTGCTCGGATTGTTGCGGCTTCTGCGGTTCGGATGATCGCGTGGCCTCGGGTTGAGCTCCGGGCTGAGTCGCAGCGTCGTCCAGCTTGATATAAAGCGCGGGCACCTCGACGTGCGCCTGGATAGCGGCGTGAGCTCCTTCGAGTTCGATAGTCTGCTTGATTCCAGCGACTGGATTTATTGCGCCCTTAAAGATGTTGATCTTGGTATCGCGGTTGATGTCGCCGGCGGTCTGATTAATCTCGAGGAGCTGAGGCTCACTTTGAAAGGTGTCGAGAAGGAATACGCCGGAATCTTCCGGGATGCGCAGTCCGGGCGCGACTTCGGGCAACGGGACCTCAGTGCGTTCCAGTTCCTTGTCCAGTTGGACGGCTGCTGGAGATGAGGCCTCGGCGGCGCGATCTTTCTCGTATTTCTCCGTCGCGGGCCAGTCGACCAGGGAGTTGGGGAGTTCCTCCCAGTCTTCGCGCTCTGTGCTGTAGTAGCGGACGCGATTGCCTTTCACTTCGTATTTGGTGACAAGCTGGTAGGAGCCGTCTTTGAGGATAAGACGGCGGGGAGTGTCCTGGGCGAGAGTCGCCTGGGCAAGCAGTGCGATGACGACGAGTACGAAGGATGAGGACAGACGGAGCATCCGTTTCATTATCGCCCCGCCGGGGAGTGGAGTCGAATGGGCTGCCATGGAGATTGGACGTGAGAATACTGTCGGCAGGGCAGGCGAGACGCCTGTCCGACAGCCGGCCTGGAGGCCGGCGCTACGGTCAGGGGTTTACCCGATGATGATTACGGAGTTGCTTGTAGTATCCTGATGAGCTTGGTTACGAAACACCACCAATGAAACGAAATCTTCTACTGTCTCTCGGTCTGTATCTCACCTGCGCGTCGGCACTGGCACAATCGGGGCCGACGCCTGCGGCCAACCCTGCCAATGGTGGGCAGGGTCAACCGGTTTCTTACGCGTCGGTGACACAGTTAAATGGGATGTTGTCGCAGATCGAAGCGACGTCGAAGAATACTCAGGAGGATTTGGGCAAGCTGCGAATCGAGAGGTGGAAGGCGGACGGGTCGTACAAGAAGCAGGCTTTGGGGAATGTGGATTCGATTCAGAGAAATCTGCAGGGAGCGTTGCCGGAGATCATTGCGCAGCTGCGCAATGCCCCAGAGGATCTGCCACCGACGTTCAAGCTGTATCGAAATCTTGATGCGTTGTATGACGTCTTGCGCAATGTTACGGAGGACGCGGCGGCATATGGGTCGAAGGACGATCTGCAATCCCTGTCGAATGATCTGAGCGCGTTCGAGGGGACGCGTAAGCAACTGGCGGAGCGGATTGAGAATTTGTCGTCTTCGAAGGAAGGGGAGCTGACGCGGCTGCGGACGCAGTTGAAGACGCTCGAGGCGCAAGTAGAGGCGGCGCCTCCGAAGAAGATTGTGGTGGATGATACCGAGCCTCCGAAGAAACCCGCAGCGAAGAAGAAGCCGGCGGCGAAGACGACGACTCCTTCTGGAACCAAGCCGCCTGCAGGATCCACGCAGACACCGCCTGCGCAGCAGCCAGTGCAGACGAAGCCTCAGTAGACCTCAGGCCTCAGGCGTCGGGGTCTGGCACATCGGAATCACGACTAACGTCACAATCCCAACCCTGCCACGTCAAGACCGGGGACAAGGGTGGGGCGAATAAGGCACCCTCGAGAGCTAGTCGGACGTCGAATCTGGTAACCTTCCCAACGCATCTAGATTCCACTGCTTCCTCATGGGTTCTCATGTGCACATCGTCGGCATCGTGGTTGGGGTCGCCATCATTTGGGTGGTGTTGCTCGATGCGTTTGAGACGGTGGTACTACCGCGGCGCGTGCTCCGGAATTTTAAGCTTACCGCTTACTTTTATCGACGAATATGGATTCCGTGGCGGAAGATCGCGAGCTCCATCAAGCCGACTTCGCGGCAGCAAAATTTTCTCGGATATTTCGGGCCGCTGTCGTTGATTTTGCTGCTGGGATTTTGGGCTTCGGGGCTCATCTTTGGATTTGCGCTCATTCAGTACGGGATGGGCGGACATGAGCAGCTCAGCCGAGAGCAGGTCAACTTCGGCAAGCTTCTTTATCACAGCGGGGAGACATTTTTCACGCTGGGATATGGCGACATTGTGCCGACTTCGGGCGGGGCGAGGGCGCTGTCGGTCATTGAAGCGGGAATGGGGTTTGCATTCCTGGGCGTAGTGATTGGATATATCCCTGTTGTCTATTCGTCGTTTTCGCGCAGAGAGGTTCAGATTTCAATGTTGGATGCGCGGGCGGGATCGCCTCCATCGGCGGCGGAGTTGCTGGTGCGACTGGCGGGGAGGACCGAAGATCCGGGCGTAGATCAGAGAGTCCTCGATGAGGTGCTGCGCGGTTGGGAGCGGTGGGCGGCCGAACTGCTGGAGTCGCAGATATCGTATCCGGTGCTCACTTTTTTTCGGTCGCAACACAGCAATCAATCGTGGCTCGGGGCCCTGACGACGATGCTCGATGTTTCGTCGCTTGTGCTGACAGGGATTGAGGGAGTGCATCCGGGGCAGGCGAAGCTGACATTTGCCATGGCACGGCATGCGGCGGTCGACCTGGCGCAGGTGGTGAACGCGAGGTACGATCCCGCGTGGCCGGACCGTTTACCGGAGACGGAGCATGAAGCGTTGCGCGCGGCACTAGAGACCGCGGGGTTGAAACTTCGCACAGATGAATACGGGCGGGACAAGCTGGCAAAGCTGCGGACGATGTATGAGCCGTACGTTTATTCGACGTCGCGGAATCTGATGTTGACGTTGCCGCCATGGATGCATCCGGAGAAGGTAAGAGATAACTGGCAGGCAGGGCCGTGGGATCGCCTAGTTCAGGCGCGAGGGCTGGCAGTACTGGGGCAGAAACCGCGGACTACCGTGCCGGGCGGGGATATGGATCATTTTTGAGCATTCAGAGTTTTCGGTCGCAGTTGTGTGGCGTGCGCCCGAGAACCGGGTCGTCCCTTAGGGGGCTCCCGCCTTTGCAATGCACGAGGATGTCCGGATGGCGCAAGTCGCGGTTTTCGATGTTATGCCGCGTTCAGGCCCTGGTAGAGCCACACACCCACGAGCACCAGCAGAAATACTCCGGACCCGATGCTGAAGACGCGCACTGGGATGGTAAGCCGGTTGAGCTTGGCCAGCAGTTCCGTCTGCTCATCGTGCATGTGCGAACTCGCGTCATCCAAAAACAACTGGTCATCCCGGTGCATGGTAAGAGTGCTCTTGTAGATCAGGAGGACGATCAGACCAATAGCGAAAACTCCGAACATCACAGCCACAACAGTCAGCGTCATAAACCACCTCGGCCCGTGCAGAGAGCTTTCCGCCCTCACAGTTGATTGTAGTCCTTTTGCGGTGATAAGCCGACCGGAAGGAGCGATTACACTCACTAGCCCAACAAGGTGATGAACATCACAGACGGGGAGGCAGCAAGGGTCTCTAATTCATTGCAGGAGGTCAAAAAACTGAATACCGCAAAACTGCGCCCGGCTCCTCCATGGGCGGGGGCATCTCGCTCAGCCGCTACTTGCCGGCAGGGAGTCGGGCCAGTTCTCATCGGAGACGCAAAACCAATCCGTGGAGCTACCAGCAGGTAGCTCTAAGGAGTTTCCCGGCACGACCTTGATCGAAAAGTGTGGTGTGGAGGTACGCATGCACCAGCAAAAACGATGGTTACTGCTGCTTCTGTGCATTCTGCTGCCGGCTGTTCTCCTGCCAGCAACTCAGAAGGATAAAACGACCTCGTCCGAGCGAACTACCGTCGACGGAGCGAAGATTTTTCAATACTACTGTGCCGCGTGTCATGGAGCTGATGGGCGAGGACGTGGACCGGCATCAGTCTCCCTAAAGCATCCGGTTCCGGACTTGACTCGAATCTCGCAAAGAAGCAGCGGGAAGTTCCCGTACCAGCGTGTAAGAGCGATCATTGAAGGAAAAACACCAGGAATGCTCGCCCATGGCAATCGAGAGATGCCAGTGTGGGGGCCGATCTTCCATGAGGTCGAGGCGGACCAAGACTGGGGAGAAGTAAGGCTGGATGCAATCACCAAACACATGGAGTCCATTCAACAGAAATAATCGTCGGCTGGTCGGCCCCATCACCTGATGAAGTGCATCTCGGTAGATCTGCGTTGAATGGGGAGCTTCGCTTCGCGGACAGCCAAAGGCGGCTGTCCCCACACTGAAAATCACGCCTCGATCGCGACGACTTGTTCGATCAGAGCATCTTTGGCCAGGCGTTCTACGGAAGCGTTCTGATCGACACGGTAGATTCCGCTGCCATTCGAGTAGAGGACCGAGCCATCGGAGTAGAGGTCGTAACAGAGGGCGCCTTTGGCGACGACTTCTTCCACCGCGCCTCTGCGGCGGATCAGTTCCCAGCTTTTCGGAACGAGTGCGGGAGTGCCGTCATCGGCGCGGTCGGCGGCTTTGTCGGCATCGAGCAGGTTGCCCCAGACCATCATCTTGCGGAGGTCGGCGTGTTTCTGGCGCGAGTTGCCTGTGGTGGTCAACGTGTTTCCTGTGTAACGCACTGTGAAGAAATTCAGGAACTGAAAGATCGCGTAAAGAAGACGGACGGGCAAGAGAACTAGATCCAGCGCGGCGCGCCAGGGGCTGGGCTGTTGATTAGGATCGCGATAGGGGCGGCGGATGTAATAGAGCGAGCCGTCCATCGCGAGCTGCGGCGTGAGCAAGTCGAACTTGGGATCTTCGGCAAGCGAAGTCACGGTGCCGGCTTCGAGATCGAGCTGGTGAATGGCGAATGGGGCTTGGGTGACGGCGAGTCCGGCGCGATTGCGCCCGATGGCGGAGGATTGGAAGACTAATTCGCGGGCGGATCCGGGGACCCAGCGTGGGGCGTCATCGATAGTGTCGCCTTGGGTGACGTCGCGCATGTCCGTGCCGTCGGAGCGCATGACGGCGATCGAGGATTGGCCTCCGTTGCGCTGGACTACGCACGCCAAGGAATCTTGTCCGGGACCAGCGGCCAGGCGGCGTATGCGGAAGTCGGCGGTGTGAAGGAGGCGAAGTTCGTCCGCGGCTCGATCGCGGAGGAGGAACACTCAGCCGATTTCGTCAGTCGACAAGCTGTAATAGAGTTCGCCGGGTTTGCATCCGGAGCTGATGCCGGTGATGTCGATGTGGATGTCGGTGGGATCGTCGGCGGCGTTCCGTCCCCAAAGGAGGCCTCCAGACATGAATTTCGCGCCGGTGCCCTGGGTTTTCCAGGCGTTCCGATGATTGATTTGAGCGGCGCGCTCGCGGACGGCCTCTCCGAACCTGCTGTCGATGGGGCGGGCGGGATCGTTGCCCAGTTTGAGGTGGAGCCGGCCTTGCGAGAGATAGGCGTACGAGTGGCTCATGGCTTTGTCGAGGGTAGCGGATGATGGCGGGACGGGGTAGGTTACTTTGGAGCCGCAATGGGGTGATACCATTCCTTTTTCTTGTGAGCTAGAAACATCGTTCACTACACAGGGCACCGAGGGACGCAGAGGAACCCCTTGAAGAATATTGGCGAGAACGTGGTACGGATTGAGGCGTCGGCGCTGAACGCGCTGGCGGACAGGATTGCGGGTCCGATGGCCGCGGCGTTTCGGCGGGCTGTCGACCTGATGTTCTGCTGCGCGGGTCGCGTTGTCGTCACGGGAATGGGGAAGAGCGGACTGATCGCGCGGAAGATTGCGGCGACGTTGAGTTCGACGGGGACTCCGGCGCTGTATCTGCATCCCGTGGAGGCACTGCACGGCGACTTGGGGATGGTCGTGCGGGGGGATGTGGTGCTGGCGCTGTCGGCTTCAGGGGAGACGGAGGAGATTCTGGCGCTGCTGGCGACTATCAAGAGGTTGCAGGTGCCGTTGATTTCGATGACTGGTGATGAGATTTGCTCGGGAGAGAGAGAACCTTGGTTGAACGGAAGTCAAAACTCGCACCCTGTCTTGCAAAAAGCCCGAGACAAGGGTCAGGCACTCGCCTCCAGTGAGAGAAGCACAAGGTCCATTGACTCCGCTCGAGATGACCGGAAATCAGACAAGGTTTCGACACTCGCGTCGGCGGCGGATGTCGCACTGGATTGTTCTATCGCTCAAGAAGCCTGCTCTTTGGGCCTGGCACCGACCGCATCTACTACCACTATGCTGGCCTTGGGGGATGCGCTCGCGGTTACGTTGAGTGAGCGGCGCGGGTTCAAGGAAGAAGATTTTGCCAATTTGCATCCGGGGGGAAAACTGGGGAAGCGGCTGGCACGGGTGGAGTCGTTGATGCATAGCGGGGATGCGCTGCCTTGTGTTGCTCCTTCCACTCGGATGCCGGATGTGATTTATGAAATGTCGCGGAAGAAGTTGGGAGTGACGGCGGTGGTGGAGGGAGAGCGGTTAGTGGGGATCATCAGTGATGGAGATTTGCGGCGGCTGCTGGAGAAGCGTGGGAAAGATGTGATGGATCTGACAGCGGGGGAGGCAATGACGAGATCGCCGAAGACGATCGGGAAGCACGAGTTTGCGGCCACTGCGTTGGCGGTGATGGAGGAAAAGAAGATTACGTCGTTGATGGTGGTGGATGGGGATGGTCGAGTGGACGGGATTGTGCATTTGCACGATTTATGGACCACGGAGTTGATGTAGGCGTATTGTCCCTCCGTGACTCGTGCTGAAGGGCATGCCTTCCCGGCACTCCCGTGCCGGGTTTTCACATTCCGCGACTTCGCGGCTGCAGCCACGGGGGCTCGCCACGGAGCTACAATATGCTGCATGTATCACTATGATCCGAGTACCGCGCTGGAAGAACTTACCGAGGATGCGACATTGCCGAATCCTGTGCATGTACGGGATATGATTCTGCGCAGGAAGCTGACGGCCGACAAGTCGCTGGAATTGAACCGGTTGTTTGTTGAGTATCAGAAGTTTTTTGGGGAAGCGCAGAAGCTGGGGAAAGAGATATTGAAGCAGTTGGCAGGATAGCAGCTCAAGCTATATTCAGCTGCTGAGAGCCAGATGATAGAGCAATTGTTAGTGAATTCTTCTTTCACCCTTTCGGGGCTTCGGCGCCGGGACGGGGTCATCGTGTGCTCGCAACTCCGTAGTGAATCATCTCGTAGATGGCCGGTGCGACGGCATTAGGCCCGCCGATAAAACGGAATTGGAGATAGTCCAGGGCGAAGACCGCGCCAACTGCCGGTACTTCTGAATCCCAATGTTCCTTGGACCTCTTGTTGCGACAGGCCACGATCAAGGCGATGGCTCCGCCAATATGTGTGGCGAGAAAGACCTTCGAACGGAAGACCTCTTTATTGCTGCGGAGCGGCGGTTCTTGCCAACCTCGATACGTCCAGAAGTGCACGGATGATGGGTCCCGTATGGGCTGCCAGTCCCCCGTCTCGGCCCCACGGGGGTACTGCCCAATCAGCTTGTGCACCCACTCCGGGCAGGCTTTGCCGTTGCGCTCCGTGCACGTGGTTGTCTGTGTTACCGAGGGGGCGTTAGGAAGGGCCGCGTTCGGCGACTCCGGAGAAGGAACTGTGTCCTGGGAGTTGCTCAACGTTGTGCCAAATAGAATGCCGAGAAAAGCTACAACCAAGGTGAGGAAAGTTCTGTATCTCACGACTGCTCCGTTTGCCGTGACGTGGCGACATTCTTGTCAGAGGCGAGATTAGTGAGGGCAAACCGTGGGCCTTACTGAATTAGAAGTTTCGAAGACGCATTCATGTTCGTCTCGACAACCGGCGTTGAAACCAACAAAGCGCACGGAGGTACGGAGGCTAGCCCCGCGGAACGCTCTCTAACTACCGCTCAAGAAAGCAATCAACTCTTCGTCAGTGAAGGAGGCTTCCTTCCAATCGATCAGAGTGACGTTGGGAAGATCGCGTTACTGCACGATAGCGTGCTGGTGGATCGTACTAAATGAACCACTCGCATCGCCTCGCTGGGCAGCCGAGGCGGCTGTTCCCATATGTGTCGTGCCGTGGCAATCATTTACAATCTAGGATTCTGTTTCCAATCGAGAACTCAACTATGCATCGCTGGTCACAGTTGTTTATTCCTACATTGCGCGAGGCGCCGGCGGATGCCGAAGTCGCATCGCATAAATTTCTGGTGCGGGCGGGATACATCCGGCAGCTTGCGGCGGGGATTTATTCGTACCTGTTCTTGGGGAACCGGTCGTTCAACAAGATCATGCGTATTGTCCGCGAGGAGATGGACAAGATCGGGCAGGAGTTTTATTTGCCGGCGCTGCATCCGCGGGAGGTTTGGGAAGTTTCCGGGCGCTGGGGGCTGATGGGCGAGAACCTGTTTCGCCTGAAAGACCGCAAGGGCGCGGATATGTGCCTGGGCATGACCGAGGAAGAGGTCATGACTTCGATTGCGCTCAAAGAGTTGCGCAGTTACAAGCAGTTGCCACAGATCTGGTATCAGATTGCGCCGAAGTTTCGCGATGAGCCGCGTCCGAGGTCGGGGCTACTGCGGGTGCGCCAGTTCATGATGAAGGATGCGTATTCGTTCGACATCGATGCGGCGGGGCTGGATGTTTCCTACAAGAAGCATTACGAGGCCTACTGCCGGATTTTTGATCGCTGCGGGTTGAAGTACATGGTGGTGGAGGCGGACTCGGGGGCGATGGGCGGGAAGGAATCGCA
>AR_comb_assmDRAFT_10102477_pt1 | contig 15311 bp, 5 predicted proteins | sample ArasoioldDNA_FD_10543 | JGI IMG/M metagenome (IMG submission 10543) | reverse complement strand
CGGTTATCAGTCCACGTGGCATGGAAGATCGGCAGCGTCGGAAAAGCGCTCGTAATGAGGCTGCCGGTGGTGGAACCCAATAAGATGCCGCCGCCAAGGTTCGGCTGCCAGACCTGCCCTGACGCGTTTTGCATCGGAAACGATGGAAGGCCGGACACGTCGATGTAATCGCCGATGAACGGGGTGGTGCCGTTGGCGTACATCGGGAGGTTCGGCGGGTTCGAACCGACCTCCACCGACTGACGATTGTCCGGCGGACCGACCTGCCACTGGCGATACTTCGAGATCTCGAGCGAGGCGTTGTTGGCGCCGGTAAACACCGGGTTCGCCGCCGGCACGGCCTGCGCGCCGCGGACGTCGATCGTGTGGCGCAACAGGCCTGCGGTGCTGTCGTCGATATAACGACCCCAATCGCCCGACACGTCCTCGCGCGAGTCGTAATAGAGGGCTTGAATCTTCCCGGCGGCAAAGGCCAGCGACGGCATCAGCTGATGCCCGCGCGCCGGGTTCGGGTCGATTGCGAAAATCGGGCCGAACGTCTGACCCCGATTGCTCGAGACCGTCATCACGATCCGCGAATCATCGTTGGGCGTCATCGTGCCGCTGGCGTTGGGGGCGGACGCGTAGCCGCGAGCCGCCCACGCGACGTAGACGCGGTTCTGGTGATCCGCCGTAATGGCGGGCAACGCATTGCTGCGGAACTGCGAAGTCGAACGCAGCTGATCGAAGACCGTGACGTTGCTGCCGATCTTCTTCGGGTTGCTGAACGTCTGTCCGCCGTCGCTCGACGTCGTCACCCAGAAGTTGACGAGCTTGTTGTCGTTCTGGGTCGAGGCGAATTCCCGCCACGTCAAATAAATCGTTCCGTCGTGCGGAGCGATGGCGATGTTTCCGCCCTGGCTCAACGACTGGTTGTTGGTGATTGGCTTGGCCTGCCATGTCGTGCCGCAATCGGTCGACCTGGCGAACATCAGCTTCGAGTGGTTGTTGCCGGTGCCGGTGAACTTGGCCCAAAGCATGTAGGCATTGCCGGCGGGCACCTGCTGCCCATTCACCGTGCATGATCCGGTCGAACTGGTGGTGCCGGTTGCGAGCGTCGAACCCGGCCCGAATCCATTGCGCGGCACGTCGACTGCCAGCCAGGGCTTGTCGAGGAACTGACCCTTTGTGCCAACGTCGACGATCGACACGTCAATGAACTCGATCGGATCGCCGCGCTCCTTGTTGTTGTTGTCGACGAGACGCGCGACGAAGATCCGGCTGGTGCCGTCGTCGCCGCGGTTGAAGACCATCCCGCTGTAGTAGAAGAGGCCGTTCGTGCCGGCGCGCACGGTGGGGTCCGCGCCCGCCGCATGGCCTTTCAGCTGCAGCGCGAGGCCCGACTGGTCTTGCGGAAATCCCGGCAGCAACGTGCTCTGCCATTTCTGTCCGCAGTCGAACGACTTGAACAGGCCGAGCCATGCGTCCCCTGAGAGTCTCAGGTTGTTTTCGCTATTGGGCGGAATCGTGTCGTCAAACGGAATATCAACGGCGCGATAGTCGTTGGCGCCTGCGACCAGGTGGCAAGGGTTGCGCGTGGAGACGGCCACCGATGGTTCGGTCTGGCGCTGCAAGTACGGATCGCCGTCCGGAAACGTGACGCCCCGAACCATGTTGACGTTCGGATCAGCGACGGGCTTCGGTTGCTGTGCAGACGCCGTTCCTCCGAGCGCGGTGAGCACACTCGCGATTCCCGCCGTCCACGCAACGAGGGTACGCACGTAGGTACGTGCAGGAACATCTGACGAATGGTGAGCCGAACGCCGCCGCGCGATCGGGTGGGGGAACCCGCGCATTGACCGCCTCCAACGTCGAAAAGAACTTTTACCGAGCCAAGGCTAACGAACGGACTTACAACGACACGAGGTTATTTCAGGGGCCATAGTCTAGGCCAGCCCGGCTATTTGCACAATGTCCGAAATGGGGGCATGCGATAGCGTGCAGTGGTGCAACTCTTTTCACTGGCTACCCCGGGCGGGTGATGTCATTTCTCTAATTCAGGCGAGAATTCGCCCACGAGTCAGGGGATGCCGCATAATGCCCGTACCCCCGGTTTGATGACAGACACGTCGGCTGCGTCTTTCTGCTCCAAGTGCGGGCGTGCGGTAACGCTTGAGGCGGAGTTCTGCGCGGGTTGCGGGACGCGCATCCGTGGCCCGTTATTCGACACTCCGAGCGCGCCGGGAAATTCGGCCCCGTTGGGCGGCGTCGGGGCGGCCACGTTCCTGCCAACCTCGGGTACACCTGCGCCGACAGGCGCACCGTCGACGACGAGTCTAGGGACATCGGCGGGGCAGGCGGTGCGTTTCGGCGAGGGAGGCTTCCGCGCCGGCGATCAGATCGGCCCTCGCTACACGATTCTCAAGTTGCTCGGTGCCGGCGGCATGGGCGCCGTCTACCAGGCATTCGATAACGAGCTGGGCGTCGGACTCGCCATCAAGGTGATCAGGCCCGCCGCGCAGGCCGATGCGACAGCGGCGCGCGACCTCGAACTTCGATTCAAGCGCGAGCTCGTGCTCGCGCGCCAGATCACGCACAAGCACGTTGTCCGCATTCACGACATCGGCGACATCGAGGGCATCAAGTACCTGACGATGCCCTACATCGAGGGCGAGACGCTCGCCGACGTGCTGCGCCGCGACGGCAAGCTACCGGTGGCGCGCGCGCTGCTCGTCGCGAAACAAGTCGTCGCGGGACTGACCGCCGCGCACGACAAAGGCATCATTCACCGCGATCTCAAGCCCGAGAACATCATGATCGAAAAGGGCGAACCGCCTGGAGGCGGCGACGCGTTGATCATGGATTTTGGGATCGCGCGCACGGTCGAATCGGGATCAACGCAGACGGCTGCGGGATCCGTCATCGGCACGATCGAATACATGGCGCCCGAGCAGGCGCAGGGGAAGAAGGTCGACACGCGCGTTGACGTCTATGCGTTCGGCCTGATCTTGTACGACACGCTGGTCGGCAAGCAGCGCGTCCAGCAAGCCGAGAGCGCGATGTCGGAGCTGCTCGGCCGGTTTCAGAAGGCGCCGCCGCCGGCGCGGTCGATCAACCCTGACGTGCCCGAGGCCCTCGATCGGATCGTCGCCAAGTGCCTCGAGCCCGCGGCTGAGAACCGCTACCAGACGACGCACGAAGTCGTCGCCGCGCTCGATGCGCTGACGCCCGATGGTCATTCCCGTACCGAAGCGTCCGGCGTGTCGACGCCCGCGCCGCGCCCGCCGGAGCCGGCGAAACCGGTCGCTTCGCCCTTAACCTCCGATCCCGACGTCACTTTCGCTGGCCGGCCGAACGGCCCACCGCTCGACGTCACTTTCGCTGGCGCGCCGGGCGCCGCTTCAGGTCGACCAGAAGCGGACAACGTCGCGACCATTGGCCCGACTCCGGTCAGCTCCGGTGGCACACGCAGCGGGCCAGTCGAAGTTGGCCAACAGTTTGGCAGTCGCTACCACATCATCCGCGAGCTGGGCGTGGGCGGCATGGGCGCCGTGTACCAAGCCTGGGACGCGGAACTTGGCGTTGCTGTCGCTCTCAAGGTGATCCGCCCCGAGATCGCCTCCAATCCCGAAGCGTCGGCCGAGATCGAACGTCGTTTCAAGCGCGAACTGTTGCTGGCACGCCAGGTCACGCATCCCAACGTCGTTCGCATTCATGATCTCGGCGACATCAACGGCATCAAGTACATCACGATGACGTTCATCGAGGGCTCGGACCTCTCGACCATCCTCAACGAGCACCAAAAGCTGCCGGTCCCGCGCGCATTGCACATCGCGCGTGGCGTCGTCTCCGGTCTGGTCGCCGCGCATGAAGCCGGCGTCGTGCATCGCGACCTGAAGCCCGCCAACATCATGATCGGCGTTGACGATGTGCCGACGATCATGGACTTCGGCATCGCGCGCGCGGCTGACAGCCCGCAGCAGGCGTCGGTGACGCCGCGCGGTGTGCGGCCTACCGATTTGAGCCGCACCGCCGGACTCGCCGGCTCAAACACGCAAGCGGGCGCCATTGTCGGCACGGTCGCCTACATGGCGCCCGAGCAGGCGAGCGGAAAGCCGGTCGATCAACGCGCCGACATCTACGCGTTCGGCTTGATTCTCTACGACATGCTCGTTGGCGGTCGGCGGCGCGAGGGCGCGCAGAGTGCGATCGCCGAACTGGTGGAGCGCATGCAGACCGCGCCGCCGGCGCCGCGCACCATCGACGCCACCATCCCGGAGGCGGTGGACGCCATCGTCATGCGATGTGTCGAGCCCGATCCGGCGAATCGGTTCCAGGCGACGGTTGACCTCCACGCCGCGTTCGAACGGCTGGACGACGACGGCAAGCCGTTGCCGATGATCCGCCGTCTCACGCGGCGCGGCATGGCGCTGTCGGCGGCCGCGGTGTTACTGCTGGTCGCCGGAACCTTCTTCGTGGCGCAGTGGCTTTCCGCCCCGCCCGTCGTGCACGACCCGATCTCCGTTCTCGTCGCGGAGTTCCAGAACGACACCGGCGACGCCGTCTTCAACGGCGTGCTGGAGCAGGCGTTCAGCCTGGGCCTCGAGGGCGCGACCTTCATCACGGCGTACCCACAGCGGGAAGCACAGCGATCCGCGGCAGCGATCAAAGCCGGCAGCCGACTCGACGAACAAACCGCGCGGCTCGTCGCGGTGCGTGACGGCGTCAAGGTCGTGCTGGTCGGGAGTGTCGGCTCGGCCGGTTCGGGATATGCGATGTCGGTCAAGGCGCTGGAGGCGGTCGACGGAAAGCAGATCGCGTCTGTCGACGGCAAGGCCAACACCAAGGACGAAGTGCTCAACGCCGTCGGGGAAATGGCGGCGAGGATGCGCCGCGAGCTCGGTGATACCGAGGCCGGCAACTCGGAATCCACCAGCGAACCGTTTACGACGACCTCACTCGAGGCGGCGAGCGCCTACGTCCGCGCACAGGACCTGAACAGCGCCGGCAAGTTCAACGAAGCGATTCCCCAGTACCAGGAAGCGGTGCAGCGCGATCCGAATTTCGGGCGGGCGTATTCCGGCTGGGCGAACGCCGCCTTTCGCGCCGGCCGGCCCGAAGAAGCGGATCAATTGTGGAAGAAGGCGATCACCCAGATCGAGCGCATGACCGAGCGCGAGAAATACCGGACGCTGGGGGGCTATTACCTCGGCCCGGGCGCCAACGACGACCAGGCGCTCGAAAACTATCGCCTGCTCGTCGACAAGTACCCGCTCGACGGAATCGGGATGAACAATCTCGCCGTCGCCTATTTCCGCAACCTCGACTTCAAGCGCGCCTACGAGCAGGGTGAAAAGGCGACCGCGATCTATGCCAACGGCAACACGCGCTCGAACCTCGCGCTGTATGCGATGTACGCGAGCAACTTCGACGCGGCTGCCGCCGAGGCGCGCAAGGCTCTCGAGATCACACCGTTCGACAAGAGCTATCTCCCGATCGCCATCGCCGCGCTCGCTGCCGGAAAGCCTGATGAGGCGCGGGCGGCCTACGACCAGATGGCCAAAGTCAGTAGCCGCGGAGCGTCGATCGCCAGCATAGGCCGCGCCGATGTTGACATGTACCTTGGCCGCTTCGATGCTGCCCGCACCGAGCTCGAAACCGGCGCGGCATCGGACGATGTCGGCAAGCTGGTGGCGCCTCGCGCATTGAAACTGATCGCGCTTGCTGAAGTGGCCGCGGCGACCGGAAAGAGCTCCGCCCAAGTGTCGAAGCTCGTGTCGTCAGCGGTCGAGTTGTCGTCGGCTGACGCCGTGCTGGTGCCTGCCGGGCGCCTCTCGATCGCGGTGGGACGCGCGGATGCTGCTGCCGGCTACGCGGCGACTCTTGAAAAGCAGGTCCGCAAGCGGACCCGCGCCATCAGCGCGGTGATTCGGGCCGAAATGTCGCTGGCGTCGAAGAAGCCGGTCGAGGCCATCGACATCCTCACCGCGGCGCGCTCGCTCGCCGATCTATGGCTGGTTCGCTTCACGCTGGGCCGCGCCTACGTCGAGCAGGGGCGGTTCGCGGAGGCCGTGGCGGAATTCGATGAGTGCCAGAAGCGCATCGGCGAAACTGCCGACGTCTTTCTCGACGACTGGCCGACGTTCCGTTACTCGGTGCCGCTGAAGTACTGGCTGGGCCGCGCGCAGGAAGGGCTCGGCATCAAGGACGCCGCCACGAAGAATTACCAGGCGTATATCGATTTGCGATCGCAGGTGCCAGGAGACGCGCTTGCGACGGACGCCCGCAAGCGCATCTCCCAATAACCCTTACTGATTGTGCGGCACGAGCACGACCACCGACTTCGACGACGAGAGTCCGACCGAGTCCGTCGCCGTGACGGTGACCGTGTAAACGCGGCCGTCGGCATCGCCGCCATCTCGATACGCCTCGAGCTTGACCACGAATGAGAAGGCGCCGTTGGCGCCAATCGTGATCGAGCCGGTCGGCTTCACCTTGTTGTACTCATCAACGACTTTGTAGCTCGCCGTGGTCGGCGAGAGATCCGTGATCACTCCCGAGATGGTCACCGGCGTCATGACCTTGTTCGGCGACCAGATCAGGATGTTCGGCGTTGCCGTCTCGGTGATGACGGGCGGTGTGGTGTCCACGACCTTCACGGTTCTCGTCGCCGTTCCAATGTTGCCGGCGGCGTCGGTGGCCGTGTAAGTCCGTGTGTAAGTGCCGAGCACCGCCGTGTTGACCGTGCCGGTAATGGTCACGGGGAGCACGCCCGAGACGATGTCGCTGGCTGTCGCGCCGGGGTCGACAAATGGCGATCCCGCCGACGTATTCAGCGGCGACGCGCCGATCAGCGTCACGACCGGTTTCGTGGTGTCGCGGACAATCACCGTTCGCGTCGCCGTTGCGGTATTGCCCGATGGATCCGTGGCCGTGTAGGTCACGGTGTAGGAACCCGGCACCAACGCCTGAATGTTGTTGCTCGACGTCACCGCGACCGTCCCGGCGACGGCATCGACAGCCGTCGCGCCCGCATCGACATACACACTGCCGGCTTCCATCGTCGCCGGCTTGGAGCCGAGGACGGTGATCACGGGTGGAATCGAGTCCACCACGTTGACGGTCCGGGTCGCCGTGCCGATGTTGCCGGCGCCGTCGGTGGCCGTGTAGGTCCGCGTGTAAGCGCCGGGCACCGCGGTGTTGACCGTACCGGTGATGGTTACGGCGAGCGCGCCGGAGACGAGGTCACTGGCCGTCGCGCCGGGGTCGACAAAGGGCGATCCCGCCGCTGTGGTCAGCGGCGACGCACCGATCAACGTGACAACCGGTTTCGTGGTGTCGCGGACGATCACGGTTCGCGTGGCCGTCGCGGTATTGCCCGACGGATCCGTCGCCGTGTAGGTCACGGTATAGGAGCCCGGCACCAACGGTTGGATGTTGTTGCTCGAATTCACGGCGACCGGCCCGGCGACCGCATCGACGGCGGTTGCGCCCGCATCGCTATACGCAACGCCGGCTTCCACCGTGGCCGGCGTGGGTCCGAGGACGGTGATCACGGGCGGTGTCGTGTCGACGACGTTGACGGTTCTCGTCGCCGTGCCAATGTTGCCGGCGGCGTCGGTGGCCGTGTAGGTCCGTGTGTAAGCGCCAAGCACCGCGGTGTTGACCGTGCCGGTGATGGTCACGGGGAGCACGCCCGAGACGAGGTCACTGGCCGTCGCGCCGGGGTCGACAAAGGACGTCCCCGCCGAGATGGTCAGCGGTGACGCACCGATCAACGTCACGACCGGCTTTGTGGTGTCGCCGACGATGACCGTTCGGGTAGCCGTCGCGGTATTGCCCGACGGATCCGTGGCCGTGTAGGTCACGGTGTAGGAGCCCGGCACCAACAACTGAATGTTATTGCTCGAGCTCACGACGACCGTTCCGGCGACGACATCGACGGCCGTTGCGCCCGCGTCGCTGTATGAAGCACCCGCTTCCACGGTTGCCGGCTTAGGTCCGAGGACGGTGATCACCGGCGGAATCGTGTCGGCGACGGTGATGTCGAACAGGTTCGTCGGCGGCGTCGAGACGCCATAGACGTCTGTTGCGACGCAATTGATGTCGGTCACGCCGATCGGGAACGTGCTGCCCGAATGCAGGCCCGTCGGTGACACGCAGGTCACCGTCGCGGCGCCGCCGTTCGAGGCCAACGCGGTCGGGTTCGTATAGGACACCACGGCACCGGCCGGGCTCGTCGCCTGGGCAGGGTTCGAAGGCGTGAAGGGCGATCCGGGGCTGCCGCCCGCGACGTTGAACGACGGTGGCGTCGCGGCTTTCACCGTGATGAGGAACGAAAACATCGCGGAATTCGGAGCCGGATTGACTCGCACATCCGTGGCGGTGCAGGTGACGCCGGTCGTGCCGACCGGGAATAGGCCCGTGAAGGCAAACCGATCGCCGGTCTTGTTCAGGAACGTGATCGCGACCGTCTGGGACATGCAGATCACGTCCGCAACTCCAACGTTGTCGGTGGCATCGATCGAAAAGTTCACGCTCTCGGAGCCGGTGTTGTCGTTGTCGCTCGCAAGAATTGTCGTCTCCGGCGTGATCACCGTCGGATTGACTACGGCCAACATCGGCGGGATGGGATCGTAAATGTCCTTCGGCGGACCGGTCGCGATGGTGCACTCGGTGACTCCGCCAACGAGATCGGTGTTCGTGCATCCGCCGCCGGTGCATTTCGCGCAGTTGGCGCCTTGCGCGACGACGCCGAGTGCGATCTTGCCTTCCAGTGAGGCGAGCAGGTCGCGCGTGCAGTTCGGCACGCTTTCCGCGCAGTAGGCGCGCAGCGTGATGATGCCGCGCTCGCCTGGCGCGAGCGAGAACGTCGCGTTCTGGCGGCTCGGATCGTTGAAGTTGCGATCGAACGGGCTATTTTGCACGTTCGGGTCCACGATGTTGACGATCGGCACGCTTTGCGCCGTCGACGGCACAACGTTGGGAGTGGTGGGCGCGGCGCAAACCGCGGCGGGGCTGGTGAAGATCTTCCGGATTGCCAGCTGATACTTCACGCCGGCGGGCGGATGGTCGACGTAGACATTGGTCTTGTAGGCGGACGTCGTATTGCCGTTGTTGCGCAAAGGCCACGTCGTGTCCGCAACCTGGAAGCTGACGTTCTCGAAGTCCGGATTCTCGAAATCCGGGTTTTCAAAGTCCGGGTTCTCAAAGTCGGGATTCTCGAAGTCGGGATTCTGGTAGCCCGCATTCTCGAAGTCGGGATTCTCGAAATCCGGGTTCTCGAAATCCGGGTTCTCGAAATCCGGATTCTCGAAATCCGGATTCTCGAAATCGGGGTTCTCGAAATCGGGATTGCGGATCGAGTTCGTGGCACCCAGCGTGAAGTTCTCGAAATCCGGGTTCTCGAAGTCCGGATTCTCGAAGTCCGGGTTTTCAAAATCAGGGTTGTGCAGCTCGGTGTTCTCGAAATCCGGATTCTCGAAGTCCGGATTTTCGAAGTCCGGATTCAGGTACACCATGTCGAACGTTCCCGTGGGCGTGCCCAGGACGATCTCGTCGACGTTGACCGGCACGACCACGTCGGGCGCGGCGTTCGGATCCGCAGGCGGATTGACGAGCCCGACAAAGAGCGTGCGCGATGCGGTCGACTTGCGCGGGATGCGGACCACGATCTCCGTCAGCGGCTGTGTCGGCACGCCGCCGACGACCGACCCGAAGCCTGCGAACTGATCGAACGACGCAATCACGCCGGCAGGCGGAACCGCGCGCAGCCGGTAGTCGCGATCGGCGTCGGTCGTGTTGTTCGCGGTCACGACGAACGAGCGCTGCAGCCCCGTGATGCGCTTGGAATTAAACGGTGACGACACGACCAGGCCAGGCCGCAACTGGGCCGTGTAGACATCCTGGTTGCGGACGCCGACCTGACCCGGCACGCACGCGACAGCGTTCGGGCCCAGGATCGGCGGCGTGAATGGTTCCCAGTTGGGATTGGCGCCGCGCGGCGTGCCGACGTTGCGGTTGTCGGCCCAGCTCACATGGAAGACCGGCGCGGGACGATTGGCCGTTAAGCCCGTGTTCCAGGCATAGCTGCCGTTCTCGAGTGCGACGAAGCTTTGACCGTTGATGTCGATGTAGTCGCCGATGAACGGGAAGCGGCCACGAGAGAAAATCGGCAGGTTCGGACGGTTGTACTGCAGCTGTACGCGTTCGCCATCCGTAACACCGCGACCCTCGGGGTAGCGCGACACTTGGGTACTGCCGCCCAACACGGACGCGCTACTGAACCCGCAGGTGCTGGCGGCCAGGCAATCCGCGCTCGCCATGGCGGCGCGCATGTCGAGCGTGTGACGCCGCTGCAATCCGTCGGGGCTCGAGAGCATGCAGAGGAACGTCTGCGCGAACGGCATGCCGGCCGTCGTCACCAGGCATTGTTCGTAGGCGGCCTGGCCGTACTCCATCACCAGATCTTCGAAGCCGCCCGATTGGTCGTTGCGGAGGTCGTAGTAGGCGAGGGCCAGCTTGCCGCCGGCAAACGCCATGCTCGGCATGATCTGATTGCCGCTGCCGCCGAAGGAATCTGCCTTCCGAGGAGCGGACCAGGTCGAGCCACCGACCGACGTCGAGATGACGATGCGCGAGTCGCTTGGACGCGTGCCGCCGTATCCCCTCCCCGCCCACGCCACGTAGACGCGGCCCGGCTGACCCGCCGGACGGCCTTCCGCTTCCGCCGGCACGACCGCGATCGTCGGATACGCGTTGGTGCGGAACGTCAGGACCGACGATGCCTGATCGAAGGGCGTGAACTGCGGCTCGATTGCGGCGGCCCTCGTAAACATGAACGTATTGCCACCGTCGTTCGAGCGCGTCACCAAAATCGCGTTGCGGGTGGTGGTGTCGCCGGGGATATTGAATTCGCGCCACGCGATGTGGATCGTCCCGGTGCCCGGATCGATCGCGATGTTCGTGCCCTGGTTCCTGGCGACGCTCTCGCTCAACTTGGCCGGGCTCGACCAGGTGACGCCGCAATCGGTGGACTTCGAAAACAGGATCTTGGAGTGCACGTTGTTGTCGCCGCCGACAAACGACGTGTAAACGAGGTAAACGTTGCCCGCCGGTATCGTCTTGCCATTGATCGTGCACGTCGATCCGTTGCGCGGAATGTCGGCGACGACCCAGGGCTTGTCGAGGAACTGACCGGAGGTGCCGAGGTCGATCTGCGCGGCGCCGAGGTATTGAATCGGGTCTCCGCCATCCTTGTTGTTGTTGTCGATGAAGCGCGCGACGAACACCTTGCTGGGCTGGCCCTCGCCGCGATTGAAGGCGATGCCGCTGTAGTAGAAGAGGCCGCTCGTACCGGCGCGGACTGTCGGATCGGCTGCGGCCGCGAGCCCTTTTATCGGCGACGGCGGAGTCGAGGTATCGAGCATGTGACCGGGCAGGAGCGTCGATGTCCAGGTCGCACCGCAGTCGAATGACTTGAAGACGCCGAGCCACGCATCGCCGACTTCGCCTGCCGCTTCTTCGAGATCGACGGCGCGATAATCGTTGGCTCCCGCCAGCAGGTGGCAGGGATTGCGCGACGACACGGCAATCGATGGCTCATTCTGCCGCTGCAGGAATGGGTCACCGATGATCTTGTCAGGCGGCGTGAACGACGCCGGCCCGCCTCCCATGTTGACGTTGGGACCGACGACGACCTGCGCGTGTGCGACCGCGGAAATTGTGATGAACGTCGTGACGAGCGCGATTACGAGCGTCGCGAACCTCGGCGCGGGGGGGATACGCCGCATGGTGGTGCCTCCAGTTACAGTCGACGAGAACTCAACACTAGGCCAGTCTACAAACGACCCAGTTGACCTCGATGAGCGGTCAGTTTAGGCCATAAAGAGACACTTGCACAAATTATTCAGATCTGACGTCCCGTCAATGCCCGAAGTAGACGAGCACGGCCGTAATAAAGTTCTGTGACTCAAAACTGAAATTTTGGGCGCTTGAACTCACTAAGCGCTGCCATATCATGGAGTTCTTGCTTCGAATAAGCCTCCTCATTGTCCTGACGCTCACCGCGAGCGGTTGCGGCCCAAAGACCCCACCGGCGTTTTTCAAGAACCCGCAACCGCTCTTGACCTGGCTGGGTGAGTTCACTCGCCCCGCCGGCAGCGTCTACCCGCAACTCGCCGACAGCTCGGGGTTCGGCAGCATCTCCGGCCTCGCTCCCGATGAAAAACGCGGCCAGTGGATTGGCGTGATCGACGATCGCGACGAGAGCCGCGTCGCGTGGATGAATGTCGGCTTCGGTGCGAAGGGTCTCGAAGTCACGCCGGTCCGGATGCAAGCGCTCAGTGCCGGACCCGGTGTGGAAGCTCGACGCGTCATCAACGCCGACCTCGAGTCGATCGTCGCGCTGCCGACTGGCGGTTTCATCGCCGCGGAGGAGGGCCACGCCGATCGCGGTGGCGCCGTGTGGCAGCCCGCGCTGCTCCAGATGACTCAGGACGCCGTCGTCACGAACCTGATCGAGTTTCCCAAGGAGTTCCAGATCTCGGGCGATGAGAAGACCGGCCTGCGCAGCAACCAGGGATTCGAGGGCCTGGCCGTGACGCCGAGCGGTCACCTGATTGCCGGGCTCGAGCAGCCGCTGCTGCAGGACGGACTGACCACGTTCGATCGCGGCGGACAGGGGTGGCTGATCGAGTTCGAGCCGTCACGCTCGACGTTCCGTCCCGCACGGCGGTGGCGTTACCAGATCTCGCCGACGCCGCGCGTCGAAAACTTCGACGATGTCTGCAACGACGGCGAGAACGGTCTTGTCGAATTGCTCGCCTTGAGCGACACGACCCTGATTTCCATGGAGCGCGCCTGCCTCGTCACCAAGGACAAGCAGTTCACGGCCAACACGGTTCAGCTGTTTTCAGTAGAGCTCGTCGACGGCAACGCGCGGAAGCGACTGCTGTTGAACTTCGACAACATCACCTCGCGGCTGTCATCCGCATTGTCGCGGCTGGAGAATTTTGAAGCCTTGACGTTCGGCCCGATCGTCAACAACACGCCGACGCTGCTGATCGCGTCGGACGACAACTTTCGGAAGACGCAGAAGACGTCGTTTCTGTTGTTTGGGATGCGGTAGGGCTTAGGGGCTTACGGACTCGGGCTTGCGGGCTACGGGCTTACGGCTAAGCCACGAACTTATAGCCGACACCCCTGACAGTCACGAGGTGCTTAGGCTTTGTCGGATCGGCTTCGAGATAACGGCGCAGACGGACGATGAAATTGTCGATCGCGCGCGTGTCGGTGTCTTCGCGAAGATCCCAGACGTCCTCGAGGATTGATTTCCGCGACACCGCCTTGCCGGCGTTCTTGACCAGATACTGCAGCAGGTCGCACTCCATCTGCGTCAGCTGATACTTCTTGTCTCCGACATGGAGCTCGAGCGCCTCGAGATCGAGCTTCTTCCCGGCAAAGGTGATCGCGTCGTGCTCGTGTTCCTGCGCGAGCCATTCGCGGCGCCGCAGCAGGCCGCGCAGCCGCGCGAGCAGGATCTGCAGCTCGAACGGCTTGGGCAGGTAGTCGTCGGCCCCGGCCGCGAAGCCCTGCAAGACATCTTCGGGACGGCTGCGCGCCGTCAGCATCAACACCGGCACGTAGTGTCCTTCCGTGCGCAGCTGCTTGACGACGGCAAAGCCGTCCTTGCCGGGGAGCATCACGTCGAGGACGACGGCATCGTATCGAGTGCGATCGGCGAGGAGCCGATCGAGCGCCTGCTGGCCGTCGCCGTCGACATCGACCTCGTGGCCGTCGGCTTCCAGGTTGAAGCGAAGCCCGTCGGCGAGGTGCGCCTCGTCTTCGACAATCAACACTCGACTCACGACGTGACCCGCGGCAATTCGAGCGTGAACGTCGCGCCGCGATTCTCGCCGGAGCTCTCAGCGAAGACGCGGCCGCCGTGACGCTTGGCGATCGAGCGGACGATGTAGAGGCCGAGGCCGGTGCCCTTGACCTTCGAGCCAAGCGGCTGGAAGCGGTAAAAGCGATTGAAGATGCGCCCGAGCTGCGCCTTCGGAATACCGACGCCGTGATCCTTGACGCGTACCCACGCCGTGTCAGGCGTGGCTCCGGCAATCTGCACCGCAATCTGCGGCTGTCCTTCCGAGTACTTCACGGCGTTGTCGAGGAGGTTGGCGATGGCGGTACGCAAATCCTCGACGTCGCCGTTGACAACCAGGGGCGACTGCAGATCGTTGCCGACGATCGAAATGGCGCCCTCGGCGAGGTGATGCCGCGTGCGCGCGGTGTCGACGCATTCCTGGACCAGCCAGCCGAGATCGACCGGCGCGCGATGCTCCAACCTGCGCTTCTGACGCGCGACGCCGGCGCGCAGCACCTGTTCGACCGTGTGCTGCAGGCGATCGGCGTCCTGCAGCATGTTGCGATAGAACTCCTTGCGCTGCGCGTCGCCGACTTCACGCGACTGCAGCGTTTCGAGGTACAGGCGGATCGACGCGATCGGCGTCTTGAGCTCGTGCGTGACCGAATTGAGGAAGCTGTCCTGCTGCTCGGTGATGCCCATCTCGCGCACGAGGAACACCGTATAGACGATGAGGCCGGCGATGATCAGGCTGAAGGTGGCGACGCCAAGCAGGAGCGGCGCCAGGCGCCGCCCGTTGACCATGATCCACCCGATGTTGAGGGTAACGGCTGCGGCGACGAGGACGACGCAGAGGACGACGAAGACGATGGAGGCGGTCTGTCGGCGTGTCATTGGTCAGGCCGTCAGGCTGTCAGGCCGCCAGGCCGTCAGGACTTCTCGACCTGACTGCCTGATGGCCCGACCACCTGACTGCCTGATCTTACGCTGCTTCCTCGTCCTCTAGCGGCTGGCGGATCTTGGCGACCTTGACGTCCCACGCCAGGCCGAGCGCCTTCAGCACGCTGATGCCGATCCAGTTGAAGTCGATCTCATACCAGGCCAGGCCGTGGCGCGCCGAGACCGGATGCGCGTGATGGTTGTTGTGCCAGCCTTCGCCGAACGTCAGCATCGCGACCCAGAAGCTGTTGCGCGAGTCGTCGCGCGTCTTGAAGCGCTGCGAGCCGAACAGGTGCGTCGCCGAGTTGACGAGCCACGTGCAGTGCAGGCCGTAGGTGGTGCGGAAGAACGTGCCCCAGAGGACGTAGGGAATGCCACCGTAGGCGAGGAGTGCGAGGCCGACGATCACCTGCGGCACCCAGTGCCAGGTGGTCAGCGCGACGTGGAAACGATCCTTGCTGAGGTCCGGCGTGTAGCGCGCGAGCACCTCGGTGTCGTGGTGCATCGCCTTGCCGGTCATGATCCA
>AR_comb_assmDRAFT_10202131_pt1 | contig 15313 bp, 14 predicted proteins | sample ArasoioldDNA_FD_10543 | JGI IMG/M metagenome (IMG submission 10543) | reverse complement strand
CCCGCCAATGGCTACGGCTTATATGACATGGCGGGCAACGTCTGGGAATGGACGAGCGATTTTTTCACGCCGCGTCATCCTGGAGATGCGGCGGAAGCGTGCTGCATCCCGCGCAATCCGCGCATCGAATCGGCGGAGCAGAGCTACCCCTTAGGTCAGCGCGGCGCGCAGATTCCGCGCAAAGTCGTAAAGGGCGGCTCCTACTTGTGCGCGCCGAATTACTGTCTGCGCTACCGGCCGGCGGCGCGCCAGAGCGAAGCGGTAGAAACGTCAGCTTGTCACATCGGCTTTCGCTGCGTCGTGCGAATGGATAAGGCGGCAACATAGGAGACGCGAATGTTCGAGTTTTTTAGAACCCTGGTGCAGATCGCTGCTCCGGTGTTCGTGGTTTCTACGATGCTAAACGTCGGTTTGACGCAGAAGCCGTCCGAGATTCTCGAGAATCTGAAAAACCGTCCTTTCGTTTTCAAGATGCTCCTCGCCAATTTCGTGGCCGTGCCGCTGTTCATGATTGCGATGCTGCATTTCACATCGTTTGAGCCGGCGCTCAAAGCCGGGCTGCTCATTTTCGCCATGGGCGCAGGCGCTCCATTTTTGATCAAACTGACGCAGACGGCGCAGCACAACATCGCGCTCGGCGCGGCGGTAATGCTGATGCTGATGCTCACGACCGTCGTCTATATGCCGGTGGTGCTGCCGCTGATTCTGTCCGGCATCAGCGTTGACGGCTGGGCGATTGCGAAATCGCTTTTCGTGCAGCTTCTCCTGCCAATTATCGTCGGAATGCTGGTAGCGCAGTTGTTGCCCGGCTTTACGAAGATCGTGCAGCCGTGGGTCGCCCGGCTCGGCAATGTCGCGTTGTATGTCCTGGTGGCGGCGACGCTCATTGGGTATCTGCCCAACATGATCGCGATCGCGGGCACGGGCGCAATTCTGGTGGGCTTGGTCTTTGTTCTTGGTGCGTTCGGCATTGGTTATCTGGCCGGCGCGGGCAAAGATCACCTTGAGGATGTTGGCGCTTTAGGCACAGCGCAGCGCAACACCGCGGCAGGAATCTTGGTCGCGGTCGAGAACTTCGGCGAATATCCGAACGTGCTTGTGATAATGACGCTCGCTAACATGCTCGGCATCGTCATGCTTTTATTCATCGCAAAACGCATGAGCCGGGACAACCAGGTGGAAGCCGAAATGGTCTGAAACTTGACCGCGAATTTCAGGAGGACAGCATGAACGACAACGACAAAGACGCGAGCAAATCAAAGAGCGGCGCTATGAGACGACCGAACATTTTGGTTTTGTGCATGGATCAGTGGGACACGCACATGGACGTGCCGGACGAGGTGCGATTTCCGGCAATGCAGCGGCTCGAAGCGCAGGGCGTGAGCTTCGACCGGCAATATTGCACGGTGCCGATCTGCACGCCATCCCGTGCGACGATGTGGACGGGCGTTCATGCCATCCATACCGGGCTGTGGGACAACACCAATTTTGCCTGGATCAACGAACTATCGCAGGAGATTCCAACCATCGGACACATGCTGCGCGAGCAAGGCTACTACACCGCTTTCAAAGGGAAGTGGCATCTCTCGGCGGTGCCGAAGGGCGAGGACGCGCTCGAACGTTACGGCTTTTCGGATTACCAGCAGTGGGGCGAGATGTTCGGCGCGCCACTCGAAGGCGCGCAGCTCGACGGCACGGCCGTGTTTGAAACGGTTGACTGGCTGGAAACAAAAGGAACGCAGCTCGATCAGCCGTGGCTTTTCGTGTGCAGCCTGATTAATCCGCACGACATCATGTTTCTGAAAACGGACGAAGTGGAAACACCACATCCGAACGGCTCGATGACCGGCATGCAAACGACCGTCCAGAAGCTCGGCTGGTTCGAGAAGCAGTGGGACGTGAAGCTGCCGAAAAATTTCGCCGACTACTATGAGCAGCAGCCGCCGGCAGTGCAACACTACAAGGACAACATCGACCTGAACTACGGGCGCGTGCCGGACGACCGCAGAGATCTTTGGCTCAAACGTCGCAACTACCTGGTCAACTGCATGCGCCTTGTGGATCACGAATTTAATCGCGTCGTTGAAGCGCTCGACCGCCTGAATTTGTGGGAGAACACGGTCGTGATTTTCACCGGTGACCACGGCGAGATGAACACCGCGCACCGCATGACGCAGAAAGGCGCGATTCATTTTGATGAAGCGACGGTCGTCAATCTGACCGTCTGCGTCCCCGACGGAGAGCAGGGCAAACGCACGGCGGCAGTCGGGTCGCATCTTGATCTTGCGCCGACGCTGCTCAGTTTTGCGGGACTCAGCGACGAAGAGATACGGAAGCGCTACCCGCATTTAAAAGGGCGCAGCCTGAAGTCCGTTGTTCTCGAACCGCAAAGCGACGGCCCACGCGGCAGCGTGAACGTTCCCGGCGATGGCGCGCTCATCTGCTGGGATGGACTGAATATGCTCCATAAGGAGTGGGCGATCTCCGGCGCACTTAAAGCGATGAGCGTGATGGACCTTAAACCGACGGGTCCTCCAGTTGATAAGCAGGCGCAGATGCTCGAAGTGGGCAAAAAATACGGCGCGCCCGATTTCCGTAAACGCAACTTCTTTCGCACAGTCGTTGACGGACAATACAAGCTCGTCCGTTGGTTCAGCCCGGAAGAATACGGCAATCCGCAGACGCTCGAAGAGTTGCACGCGAGCAGCGACGTCACGCTGCACGATCTCGTGAACGATCCGGGCGAGATGGAGAATCTCGCGCACCCGCAACATCCAAAATACGATCCAGCGCTGATCGAACGCATGCTCCGCAAACTGCACAAGCTCGTGCGGGAGGAAATCGGCGATGACCGCGCGCCGTTCGATCTCGATATGTTTGGCACGCGCGAGGTCAAGTATCGCAATGAGTAACCCGCGGTGTAAGAGGTGATCCTCACCGCAGGCACTGCCGCTGCCTTGAAACAGCAAGCCCAACTTTCTAGAGAAATCTGAGGAAATGCCAGAACCGGCCACAGAAATCGAAGAATCATCCAACCAGCAACCCGAGGTCAACCAACCCGGGCTCGGTGAGATCCGCGCGGCCATCGCAACTCATCTTGAGCGGCAACTTCCGAGCGGCGCGTCATTTCGTGCAGACGGAATGGCAGGACTGAACAGCGCCGTCAGCAGCGTGCCCGACGCGATGGCGAGCGGAATTCTGGTCGGCGTCAATCCAATTTACGGGCTGTATGCCTGCATGGTGGGACCAATTGTCGGCAGCATCTTCTCCAGCACGCAGCTGATGCTTATCGTCACCACCAGCGCCGCGTCGCTCTCCGCGGGACAGGCGCTGGGCGCGTTGCAGGGAGAAGCGCGCGACACCCCTTTGTTTCTCATGGTCGTGATGATCGGCCTCTTGCAGATGCTGTTCGGTCTGCTGCGGATGGGAAGACTGACCCGCTTTGTGTCTTACTCGGTCATGACCGGGTTCATCATCGGCATCGCCGTCCTGACGATTCTCAGTCAGCTGCCGACTATCTCAGGCTATCAGCCGACGACAGGCAGCAACAAAGTCATGCAGACCATCAACCTGTTCTCCAACCTTGACCACGTTCACCCATGGTCACTGGTCATAGCGAGCATTACACTTGTCCTCGCCATCGTGCTGCCGCGCACGAAGCTGGGCCACTTCGGCCGCCTGGTTGCGATCATCGTTCCGTCCATCCTCGCGTTGCTTTTTCAGCTCGATTCCGTGCAGATCGTTCGCGATATCGGAGAAATTCCCAAGGGCATACCGATGCCGCATCTGCCGTCGTTCTCCGCTTTTTCATTCGACGTATTCACGGGAGCGCTTGCCGTCGCCGTGATCATCCTGGTGCAGGGCGCGGGCGTTAGCCAAAGCGTGCCCAATCCCGACGGCTCGCCGCGCAGCTACTCGCGCGACTTCTTCGCCCAGGGAGCGGCTAATCTTGCATCCGGATTTTTTCGCGGCCTGCCTGTGGGCGGCTCGTTAAGCACGACTGCGCTGACCGTTCTCTCAGGATCGCGTTCGCGCTGGGCAGCCATCTTCGCGGGACTTTGGATGGCAGTGCTCGTCATCGTCTTCCCCGGCCTCGTCTCTTACGTGGTGATGCCCGCGCTGGGAGTGCTGCTCATCATTGCCAGCGTTAGCACGATCAAGCCACGCGAGGCGTTCGCGATCTGGTACACGGGCTGGCCATCGCGGCTGGCGGGCGTGACAACTTTTCTTTGCACGCTCCTGCTGCCGATCCAGGCGGCAGTTGGCATCGGCGTTGTGCTCTCTGCGTTGCTTTACATCAACGAATCCTCGACAGACGTGTCAGTCGTCCAGTTGCTCAAGGAGCCCGATGGCGTGATCAAAGAGCGCGACGCGCCAAAGCGGCTCGAGAGAAACAAGGTGATAGTCCTCGACGTCTATGGGCACCTCTTTTACGCCGGGGCACGGACGCTGGAGCGATTGCTGCCCGAGCCCGGCGCCGCACAGAACGCCGTCGTGGTTCTGCGTTTGCGAGGTCGGAGTAAGTTCGGCGCCACTCTGGTGGAAGTGCTGTCCAACTACGCTGACAGGTTGCATCGAGCGAACGGGCGATTGTATCTCAGCGGGATCAGCGAAAAAGCATATGGCGAGGTGGTGCGCACGGGCAAGCTGCGCCTCACCGGTCCAGTGCGCGTTTACGAGGCGACATCCAGCCGCGGCCAATCAACCAACGCGGCATTCACGGCCGCGCAGAGCTGGTTGGTGAGCAAGAGTGAGAACGCCGCACCTGACACAGATGGCGCCAGTTGATTGTTCTTAACACAAAAGGCGTGCAGATGGTGTTGTGGCAGTAAAAAAGAACAGGCGATGAGCGCAATTGTTGTTCCATCGCCAGAGAAAACGACGGCAGCAGAGTCGCGGGCAAGTAAGTGGCGGAGCGACATTCTCGCCGGGCTCGTTAACGCGGTAGTGAGCGTCCCCGACGGGCTCGCTTCGGCCGCGCTCGCCGGCGTCAATCCAATTTATGGGCTCTACACCAGCATCGCGGCGCCGATCGCCGGAAGCGCGATCGTGAGCGCGCAGCTGATGCAGATTGCCACCACGAGCGCATCGGCTCTTGTCGCCGGGCAAGCCATCGCAGTTTATCCGGCGGATCAGCGAAGCGAACCGCCAAAGCTTTTGCCCAGCAACGCCGCGACTGTGCTTGACGTCGAAGGAAGCCTCTTTTTCGCCGGAGCCCGCACACTGTTCGACGCGCTGCCCGCGGTCGGAAAAGCGAAGCGACCGGTCGTGATTTTGCGTCTGCGGGGATATACCAGAGTCGGCGCGACACTGATCGACGTGCTGGATGAATACGCCAACGCTTTGGCCGAAGCGGGCGGGCGGCTCTACCTGACCGGCGTGGACGAAAATGTGGCCAGGCAGTTGCGCCGCGCGGGGAAACTCGACCTCGATAACGTGGTGCATCTTGTCCCAGCGGACGCCATTCTCGGTGCTTCAACGCGGCAGGCCGTGGAGCACGCCAGTGGCTTCTGGAAATCATCGGCTGAACGTAATGATTAAGACAAACGTGCGACAAAACTCGAGCGTCACTCCGATCAAATGCACATTGATTGCTCCGAGCGCCTTTCTGCGCGAAAATTGGAACTTCCGAAACACACATCGAGAAAATGGACTCACTGAATCACGATTACGCGGCCGGGCTTTTCAATAATCCTGAGCCGCCCTGCCTTTCGCTCTACCAACCCACGCATCGCGTCCATCCCGACAATGAGCAGGACCCGATTCGTTTTCGCAATCTCGTAAAACAACTGGAGCAATCGCTGCGGCGCGATTACTCCAGCCGCGAGGTTGGTCCGCTGATCGAGCAATTTCATAGACTCGCCGACGATCGCGCGTTTTGGAATTGCGCCCTCACTGGCCTGGCTGTGCTCGGCGCACCCGGTTTCTTTCGCACTTACCGTCTTCAGCGCGCCGTCCCGGAACTGGCGATCGTGGCCGACAGTTTTCATCTCAAACCGCTGCTCCGCATTTTGCAATCGGCCGACAGTTACCAGTTGCTTGGCCTGAGCCGGGAAAAAATCACTTTCTACGAGGGCAATCGCGATGTGCTCGACGAAATCGAACTTGATCCCGCGGTCCCGCGTTCGCCGCGTGAAGCGCCCGGAGGTGAGGCGAGGGAATTTCACGTGTCGCAGTGGACTTCCTCCGTCGGCGCTGCAGGAGTGCACTACAGTGAAGGCGACAAATCCGACATCGTGGAGAACGACGCGACGCGTTTCTTCCGCGCAGTCGATCGCGCGATCCTGGAACATTATTCGCGGCCATCAAGATTGCCGCTGTTGCTGGCAGCGTTGCCGGAAAACCAGAGTCTGTTCCGCCAGCTCAGTCGCAATCCGTTTCTCGTGTCTGAACCGATCAATTTCTATCCAAACGATTTATCGGGCGACGCGCTTCGCACAGCCACCTGGCAGGTTATCGAGCCGCACTATCTCGAGCGACTCGCCGGCTTGATTGAGATGTTCGGCGCGGCCAAAGCGCGCGGACTGGCCAGCGATGATTTGGGACAGATTGCCGAGAGCGCGGTCGCGGCGCGTGTCGCCACACTGCTGGTCGAAGCGGACAGGCAAGTTCCCGGTCGTATTGATGCGGTTACGGGCAAGATCCAGTTTGCGGAGCTCGCGAATCCCGACGTGGACGACGTGCTCGATGATATCGCAGAATTGGTCCTGAAGCACGGCGGCCAGGTTGTCGTTGTGCCGAAAGAACGAATGCCGGTGCAAACCGGAGCTGCGGCAATCTACCGGTTTTGAGAACCGCCGTCCTTTTCCGGCCCTTGCAGATCAGCCGTGCGTGTTTAGCGTCAACGCGCATCAGTCTGCCTCTTGTCAGGCCGAGAGCCTGAACCATCTTAGCCGAGGGCACCGCCCTCGGAAACAGGTCCAACAAATCGATCCGCCCTGAAGGGGCAAATCCTGCCAAACGGCGGCCGCCAATTGGATTGCCCTTGCAGGGCGGATCTCATTCCATCCAAAACCGAGGGCGTTGCCCTCGGCTAATATGACCCTCGCCGTTCAGGCGAGTTTCACTCAGAAGCCGCCGGAACAAACGCGAGTCTAGGATCAGCCTGCCTTGCGCTTGCGCGCAGTGTGCGCTTCGCGATCCTGGTGTGACTCGACGAACCACAAGTACTTGTCCGCTCCGCGCGAGATTTCGGTAAACATGTCGGCGGTGTCCTTGTCGCCGAGCTCGTCACTCTGATCGATCGCTTGCCGCATCCGCTTGCCGTAGGCGGCCAATGCAGCAGACATGGCAGCGACGTGGTCCTGCTCATCTGAGATCTCCAGCGGGTATGGCTCGAGTTCGCTGCGTCGCGCGGCGATCTGAATCGTCCCTTCGGCCGTGCCACCTAGCTGGACGGCGCGCTCTGCGATCAAATCCATGTGCTCCTCTGCCGCGGCCACGATTTCATCGAACAATTTGTGCAAGGCGATGAAGTTGCGCCCTTTCACGTTCCAATGCGCCTGCTTTCCCTGATGGATCAGATCGATCGCATCGGCAAGTCGCGCGTTCAGTATCGGAACAATGTCAGCGCGCATTTGTGCCGGCAGGTCGTTGTGCGTGTGATGGAGGGTGTTTGCGTTCGTGGTTTCGCGTTTGTGCGGGACGATTTTCATAGGACGAATTCTTTCAGTTTTGTGATCAGATGAGATTGAAGCGCTCGGTTTTGTCTGGCCGACCGGCAGGCTTCCGCCTTCGTTTTCCCATCGGTCGAGAACCTTCTTCATATGCCGCTTCCTGGAAATCGGATCGGGCATGGCGCGCTTCCTTCCCATGGTATATCGCGTCTCGCTCTTATCAAGGATTGCCTCATCCTGGGATTTAATCTGCTGATTGTCCTCAGGGCAGGAACGCCACCGCTCCTGCATGCCTTCTGAATTAAATTGACTGTAATCCCGCACATTGCGTACGCTCCGCATTATGATCACGGAAATTTCTGCTCTCATCGGCGTCATCGGATTCGCCGTCACCGGCATTGCGCAAGCGCAATCGTCGAGTCCGGCCGAATCAATCCAGCCATCGCAAACGTCTGCCAAACACCGCGCTGCCAAAGAAAACAGCGACACGACCATCAAGGATATCGGCCCTAAGCCGCAATCATTCGATCTCGAGAACGCCACGCGCTCGAATAAAAACTATCGGACCACGGTCTGGACTGGCCGCTATCTCCAGATGACATTGATGTCGATCGCGGTCGGTGGCGACATCGGTTGGGAAGTTCATCCGGATACCGACCAGTTCCTGCGGCTCGACGCCGGCCGCGGCCGCGTCCAAATGGGCGAGTCCAAGGACCGGCTCACATTCGACAAGGAAGTATCTGATGGCTGGTGCATTCTGGTTCCCGCTGGCCTCTGGCATAATGTGACCAACATTGGGAACGAGCCGATGCAGCTTTATGTGATTTACGCACCCTCGCATCACAAGCCGGGCACGATCCATAAGACGGCGGCGGATGCGGCTGCCGACGAGGAGCACTAGCTTGCACAGTGGTCCGTGCAGCCGCCAGAATCCACGGGTCATGATCGGGATCTTGAGAAAGGTTGAGCCATGCGGACGACCTGCCGGCAGGCCGCCGATCACCAGGATTTTCTCTCCGAAACTGACCATGTTGCGCTCACGCAGAATCGCTTCCGCCTGACTAACGAGTTCCTCGGAAGATTCAGCGGTTCCCCCGAATTTCCGAACGCCAATCGCCGCCGCGATCGGAGCGTCGATCGACGTTGCCACACGTGGGGGAAACTGATATTGAAGATCTCTATGAACGCATCCGTCGAGCCATCTCAGGATCGTGTAGCATTTATTTTGTCCCGCATTAACGCCGGTCTCGCGCAAACATGGTCACAGATCAGCGAACTAGCGACCACACTTGAGCGAATGTTGCAAGACGCTCGGACGTTGGGTGAGCCGCACATTTCCGCCGAGCGGCGTGAAGCGTGGGATAAGGCGTGGCGAAATCTGCGCGCCACTTTCGATGCCATCCGCGCGTCCGACGCTGAAGCGCAGCAGCGTTTCACATCGGCAAGTCCGTCCGCAGATCCTCTCGAGGCATGGCGTGATGTGTTATCGCGCGAAGACGAGTTCAACGATTCGTTAGCCGACATCGAAAGGATGGCGAGCGAATCGATTCCCGAGAGTGATCGCGCAATCTGGAAAGATTTTCGCGACACTATCCAGCGACAAATCGCGATCCTCGAGTCCCACGTCGTGGCCATGCGATTTCAACTGGAGCTGCGAGAAAAGTACGGCCGTGAAAAGGCCAACGCGCTCACCCGGGAGATCGCAACGCGGTTGCCGAAAGACGCTGCAGTCACCGACGCCAGGAAGTACGCCGCGGAATACAGGAAGGCGTGGGATGAATTCAAGCACGAGCAGCAGACGTTTGGTGGTGTGTGGGACGTATTGAAGGCACTGATGCTGATCCAGCCGAAGACGCCGGAACAGCGTGTTGCTGACAAGCAGCCGCCGCAAAGGCTCCAGCAACCTCGGCTCTGAACAATAGCGGGCGATCAATCCCACCTTCACGTTGGCGAGTGCTCCGCTTACGAATTCATATCAGAGGAAACAATGCGAACGATGCGTTTTGTTTTAAGTGCAGTAATCTTGAGCATTTGGATAACTCCCGTAACACGAACCTTCGGACAATACGCCGGTGTGGCAAAACACCGCGAACACGAGCGAAATACTCACCCATATCTGGCGAGGTCGGTAACACTGGATTTCCATGTGCTCGCTCATCAAAGTTGGGAAATGTTAAAGCTGAGTCATGCAAAAGACGTTCTGGTTCACTGGCCAGATGGGCGGCAAACGAAAGGATTGGCTAAACACACTGAAGACCTGAAGGCGGTGTTTGCTTACGCGCCAGACATCCGCGTCCAGTCGCAGCGAACAGGGTTCGGCTCACGAGATTGGACCTGTTTCATCGCCCAAATGAAAGGGACCTTCACGAGACCGATGCCGACGTCTCACGGAAATATATCGCCGACGGGTAAGTCGTTTACGATCGCAGCCTGCGCTGTTGCTCACTGGAACAGGTCCGGCCTGATGGACGAGGAATATCTTTTCTGGGATAACCAGAGTTTGATGCGCCAGATTGGCATCGCAAAGTAGGACCGTCCACGCGGTCACGAAAGGTCTTCCGGCGCGGGTTCTTTCACCTTCGGCCACAGAATCGCCGTCCCTAGGACGCCTGCGACAATCGACGCGATAAAGATTGCGATTTTCGCCGCGCCGAAATCGGCGGGATTCGGAAAAGCTTCACCGGCGATGAACAACGCCATGGTGAAGCCGATGCCACCGAGCGCCCCGGCGCCACAAAGCTGACGCCATGAGTAATCCGCCGGTTTCTCGGCAACGCCAAAGCGCACCGCTATCCAGGAGGCGAGCACAATCCCGACCGGTTTCCCAACCACGAGTGCGAGAATGAGTGCCAGCATCAAGCTCGTGTGCGTGCTGAAAACGCCTAACGAGAGAATCACGCCCGCATTCGCCAGGGCAAAAATAGGCAACACGACATAGCTGGACCACGGCTCCGTCGTGCGCAGGAGTTTGTCGGCTGGCGACTCAATCCGCTCGTGGATCGAATCCAGCGCTCGCAGCGCGGGCTCGGACGGGCCATGTCGCATCACGCGTTCTTTTCCCACTCTGCTCTCCGCCTGGAGGATGGCCTCGGCTTGCGCCATCAAGACGCGCAAATTCGGCGGAGGCAATGCCGGCGTGACCAGCGCGAGAATCACACCGGCGAGCGTGGCGTGCAGCCCGGCCTCGCGCAGACAAAACCAGAGAATAAGCCCGAGAATCACGTAGGGCAGTGGGCGGTAGATACCCGAACGATTGAGCGCGAGGAGCAGGACCGCGACAATGCCTGACGCGACAAGATAATGGATGCTTATCGCACCCGTGTAGAAGAGAGCGATGATCGCGATCGCGACGAGATCATCGATAATGACGGCCGCGGTGAGGAAGACGCGCAGTTCCACATGAACGCGCGCTCCGAGCAGGACAATGAGCGCGACCGCAAAGGCGGTATCAGTGCCGATGGGAACTCCCCAGCCGGCCGCCAGATGCTGAGGCGCGATCAGAAGGTAAATGGCAATCGGCATTAGCATCCCGCCGAAGGCGGCGATTACCGGCAGTGCGCCTGAGCGGAAGGTGGAAAGACGCCCGACCGTGAATTCCCTTTTTATCTCAAGTCCAACCACCAGAAAGAAAATGCTGAGCAAACCGTGATTGGCCCAATCGAGGAGCGGCAACACGAAACTGCCGTCGCCAAATCGCAATCCAAAAGCTGCTCGCCACAACGCTTCGAACGCCGGCCCGATGGCGGAGTTCGCGAGCACGACCGCCAGAATTGACATGAGAAGGAGGAGAAGTCCGGCGGATGGCCCCCATCGAACGAAGTCGATCGTAGCGGAGTGAAGTCGGTGCCCAAGCGTGCCCAGCATCGCCTCGGCCAGGGTGTTCTCGTCCCAAGGGCCTTCGTAGCGACGGCCATTGATGAAAAAGGTGGGAGTGATAATAACGCCGCTGCGTCGCGCACTTTCCGCATCCTCCGACACGCGCAAAGCCGCAGCCTGGCACGCGGGTGTGTCTCCTTCACCGCGCGGCGGCAGATTGAACTGCGATGCGATCTGCTGGAAGTCGCCTTCAGTGAATTCCGGACCGCGCTTCATTAGCTCATCGTGCACCGGCCAGAAGTCGCCCGTCGCTTCGGTTGCATACTCCGCAAGTTCCGCAGCGCGCCGCCCTTGTTCGCCGTCCGGGCGATGTCGATACACATAACGCATTCGATCGCCGAAACGGTCCCTGAGATCGGCGATCACTTCGTGCGCCGCATGACAGGATGGTGAGGTATAGCTGCCGTACTCAACCAGCGTCATCTCGGCGTTCTCTTCGCCTAACGAGTGGTCGCGCGCCGCGTCGACAGGAGAATCAAGCTTCGTTGACCGGCCGAGCGTCATTCAGGGAGACTAGCGCGATTTCAAAAATCTTGTAGCCACCGGCCTGTGGCCGGTCCGCCCCACCATTGCTTTTCACCCGCCCGAACGGCCCAGACGCCCGTGGCTACAGCGGCCACAGTTTATTTAGTTCCCTCTAAAACCGAGTTGAACAATTGCGATGTCTCAAGACGATCTGCGTCTTAATCTTCACCGGTAAACCAAACCGCCGTCAATCAGCGGAGCCTGCCCGGTCATGTAGTCTGAATCAGGGCCAGCGAGGTAAGAGACGAACGCCGCTACGTCCTCGGGCGTTTCCGCTCGGCCGAGCGTGATGCCACCGACAAATTTTTCGTAGCTATCGCCAATTTTCGCTCCAGTGATTTCAGCCATGCGCCGATCAATCTCCACCCACATGTCGGTGCCCACCACGCCGGGGCAGTAGGCGTTCGCCGTGATCCCGTCGCTCGTGAACTCTTTTGCCGCCGCCTGCGTCAGTGCGCGGACTGCGAACTTCATCGCCGAGTAAACTTCGAGCAGCGGGAATCCCTCGTGACCAGCAATGGAAGAGGCACTGGTGATTTTGCCCTTTTGCTTGCGTGCTTTGAATTTCTTCGCTGCGGCTTGAATGCCCCAAAGCACGCCGCCGACATTGATCTTCATGATCTTATCGACTTCCTCCGGCGTGACGTCCGCGAGCGCTTGAATATTTGCGATGCCGGCGTTGTTCACCATGAGGTCGAAACCGCCGAGCTCCTTCTCGGCGTGATCGATCGCGGCACACACCACGTCCCGTTTTCAGACGTCGGCCTTGAAGGTCGTGGCCGTGCGGCCAATCGCTCTTACGTCGTCGTCGACGCCTTTCATCTTGTCTTCGTTCAGATCCACGATGGCAATGTCAGCGCCATCGCGTGCCAGCCGGAGCGCGATTGCGCGGCCGATACCCTCACCCGCTCCTGTAACCAGCGCGACTTTCTCATTGATGCTCATCGGCTGTTAGCCTTCCTGTTTCTGATCGCTCTTGGCTGCTTCCACCATTTGATCGTGCGCCGCCTCTTCGACGCCGCGGTTCGCGAGCCGTTCGTCCAACAGCGCTTCATCTTTCGGCAACACCCGCGGGGCGCGACTGCCGCTTTGGCCGAGACTGGAGCCGCTCTCGCTTAAGGAAACGGCAATGTCGATCGGGTCTTGCGACCCTCCAGTCGGCTCCAAGCCGGTCAGCTCGCGGCGCGCCTGCTCCCAATCGGCATCGGTAAACTTATCGGGATCTCGCTCAGCGAGGCGTGCTATCTCACGCGCTCGCTGTTCCACCGTCGCGGGCGTCGGTACACCCAATTCGGTGTCGCCCCCGGAAAGATCGCCAATTGGAGTCTGCGGATTTGTGTTCATACAGTTAAATACGGGCATGGCCGGCCCGATGCGCGGCTCAAAATTGGGGTGGCAAAGGGTGTTAAGAATGCAGTTGGCCGAAAGACACCTGGCTGTGGTTCGCATCAGCGCGTTCACGAAAGAGATTTCTTCGCCGACCGTGGTTTCGTTGACGTGGTCGCCGCTCCAGAAATCTGAAAATCATGACTCTTGAGCGCAGCGTGACGATCATCTGGGCGAATCGCGACGGTCGCCTTCTTTCTCCGACGCTAGAGCGCCGAAGCTCTCGCCGTAGATTTGCCAGACAGTAAGAAACAATCCGCATACGATGGGGCCAATGATGAATCCAATCGGCCCAAAAAGATACAAGCCGCCGAGGGTTCCGATCAGGATAAGAATGTCCGGCAGCTTCGCATCGGTTCCAACGAGCGCAGGTCGCACGATGTATTCAAGGGTAGCTAACACAGCAGCGCACCAGCCCACCAGAATTAGTCCGGCAACTGCGCGGCCGTTTAAGAGCAAGTACAAACCAGCAGGTACCCAAACCAGCGGCGCACCGACCGCAGGGAGAATGGAAAGAAAAGCCATGAGCGTTCCCCAGAGGGCTGCGCCATCAATTCCAGCCAGCCAGAAGGCGACACCATCGAGTACTCCTTGAATGATACCAATCATCAGCGTGCCTTTGAGCGTCGCCCGGGTAATCGATGTAAACTGCGTGAGCATGCGCGTCTTGGCATCTCGACTCAGCGGTATGTAATGGAGAACCGTTTCGATCATCTGCCTGCCATCCTTAAAGAAGAAGAACATGGCGTAAATCATCACGAATAAGTTCAGGACGAAAGTCGCTGTTCCTGCAGTCATTCGTGAAATGATACCTACCAGAAATCCGCCCGCGGACTTCGCTGCGGCGCCAGCATTTTGCACTATCTGTTCTTGCGGCGGAATGTAATCAGCTAAAGCAGGAAACTGTCGCGCCAACCAGTCATGTGCATTGAAGTTCGTGGCTGCCCCAAAGTGTTGTTGCAGCCAAGGCAGCGCTTCGTTGCTTAAAACAACCGCCTGCCTCACAACAAGACCTGCGAACGCGCTAAGTGGGCCGATGAAAAGGACAAAGAGAACGACTAAGGTAACAACCGCGCTAACTGAGCGGCGGCCACCAAATGCTCGGGTGATCCATCGATAGAGTGGATAGAAGAGAGCGGCTAATAAAGCTGCCAGAAGGAGTGGCTTGAGAAAGAGCCATATGACCGCGAGGAACAATACGGAAACAGCGAAGAGCAAAAAGAGCAAGAATGAGCGGCTTAGCCGGGTCTTTATGTCTGCGCGTCGCATTTGGTGACTACCTAGGTTTCATTATCGCGCCCGCGATGAGTCGGGGCCAGATCGTTGCGAATGCGACTAACGAGTTGATCGATTCGATCCGAAGGAACGTCGATATCTTCCAGCAACGCTTCGGCCAGAGCAACCGCTGATTCCGCTTCATCGTAACGGATGATGGCTGCGCCGGCATCAATGAATTCCTCGGCCTGGGTGATGTAGTTCGCGCGCGTCAGGATGCGAACTACTGGCGCAACTTCACGCGCAGCTTGAATGATGCGAAGGCTAACTTCGGCATTTGGAATTGTAACGATGAGATAGGCAGCTGAAGCCACTCCGGCATTTCTGAGTATTTCATGCTTGGTTGCATCGCCAAAGATGGCTTGTTGTCCTCGCTGCTGTAACTCAAGGACTGCATCCATGTTGGTATCGACGATCATCGGCTTGATCTCAAACTCTCCAAGCAGGCGAGTCACTGTTCTACCTACCGGACCATAGCCGACGACGATCGCCCCGGGATCTTCCGTGCGCTTTGCTGCAATCTCGTTTGCTTGTGTTCGGAGTTTTTCGGTGTGCCCTGCGCGACGTTTGGTAAGCCAACTCCACTTCTCGAGCACCGGTTCGAGCGCAAGCGTCCGCCGGAAAATAACTGGATT
>AR_comb_assmDRAFT_10561635_pt1 | contig 15321 bp, 10 predicted proteins | sample ArasoioldDNA_FD_10543 | JGI IMG/M metagenome (IMG submission 10543) | reverse complement strand
CCCCGGCCAGCCAGCCTTCGCGACTCCCCATGACACCCTCCATCTCGGGCGTGCGGACCGCCAACTCACACAGAGAACGGAAGACCGACGCCGCGGCGCCCCGCCAGCGTGCAAGAGACAAGCCCTCGTCTCCTCCGGGGAACGGACGCAGGTCGAGAGGCATCCGCTGCGTCCGGAATCCCCGGCGACGCAAAGGCTGCGCGGCGCGACTCAGCCGGCTCCAGGAAAGCGGGGTGTCCTCCGGCCGAAGAAGGCCTCGATCCCCTCGGCAAATTCCGCCGAGTCGGCGCTGCGCACGAGCGCCTCGAGCTCGCGATCGAGGTGGTGATCGAGCCGGTCGACCCCCATCGCCTCGTTGAAGAGCTGCTTGGCAGCGGCGTACGCGGAGGAGGGGCCTGCTGCGATCCGTCGCGCCACCGCCTCCACCTCGAGCTCGAACCCGGAGACGGGGAACACGCCGTTCACCAGACCCGCGCTCCGCGCCGCGACTGCATCCAGCCTCGGGTTCAGGAGCAGCATCTCCGCGGCGAAGCGCAGACCCACCAGCCGGGGGACGAAGAAGGTGGAGCTCTCCGCTCCGGAGAGCCCGGTCTTGGCGTAGGCCCACTCGAACGTCGACCGCTCGGAGGCAAACACCAGGTCGCAGGCCATGGCCAGGCCGAGCCCCCCGGCGGCGCAGGCACCGTCCACCGCGGCGATGAAGGGCTTCGGCGCCCGGCGGATCTCCGAGATGGTCGCGTGGAGGTACTCGAGGATCTGCTTGAAGATCTCTCCGGGTCCGAGCGGGACCGAGCGGGCGCCAGGGGTGAGATATGCGAGCTCGGCCGCATCGCCTCCGGCGCGGATGTACTTGAGGTCGGCCCCGCTGCAGAAGACGCCCTCGGTGCCCCGGAGCACGACCACCCGCACGGCCGGATTGCGCGCGAGCTGGAGGCCGGCCTTCCGCAGATCGCGGGCCGTGGACACGTCGAGGGAGTTGAAGCGCTTCGGCCGGTCGATCAGCAGCGCGCCCACTCCGCGCTCGACCGTGGTCCGGATGTGGCTCTCGTTCGTCACGGTCACCTCAGCAGATCCGCGGCATCGGATCGCCATCGGGCTCGGCCAGGAGCCGCTTTCCGAGACCGGTGTCGAGCACGATCCGTCCCCGCTGCTCGGAGATGCAGGTCCCCACCACCGCGGCGCGACGGCCGAGCGGATGCCGGTCCAGTGCACCCATCACCCGGTCCAGGGCCTCGGGACGCACGCCCAGGACCGCCTTCCCCTCGTTGGCCACGTGCAGCGGGTCGATGCCGAGGATCTCCGACGCGGCCCGGACCTCGTCCGACAGAGGAACTGCCTGTTCCTCGAGCAGCACGCCAACTCCGCTCTTCTCCGCCATCTCGTGGAGGGCACTGGCGAGCCCGCCCCGGGTGGGATCCTTCATGGCGACCACTCCATCGCCGGCCGCCCGCAGCAGCTGGCGAACCAGCCCGTTGAGCGGCGCGACGTCGGACCGGAGATCTCCCTGCAGCTCGAGCTTCTGCCGGGCGGCGAGGACCGCGAAGCCGTGATCGCCGATGGTTCCGGTCACCACGATGCGGTCTCCGGGCCGGAGCCCGCTGTCGCGCACCAGCCGATCGGTGATGGCCACGCCGGTGGTGTTGAGCACGATGCCGTCCAGCTCGCCGCGGCCCATCACCTTGGTGTCCCCGGTGACCACCGGCGCGTCCGCCTCCCTCGAGGTGTCCCGCATCGAGGCGTGGATCCGTTCCAGCTCGGCGATGGGAAAGCCGTCCTCGATGACCACGGCGCAGGTGAGCCCGAGGACGTCGGTCGCGCCCATCATCGCCAGGTCGTTCACGGTGCCCGAGATCGATAGCCGCCCCACGTCGCCACCGGGAAAGAAGCGCGGAACGACGATGTGCGAGTCGGTGGTCAGCACCAGCCAGCCGTCCTTGATCGGAAAGGCCGCTCCATCGTCCATCTCCGCGAGCCCCACCGCGCCCGGCGGCTGGCGCGCCCCTTCGGCGAAGAGCTGCTCGATGAGCGCTCGCATCGCCCGGCCGCCTGCGCCGTGCTTCAGGCTGACGGTGCTCCCGAGGGGAAGGGTGGACCTCATCGGGCACCTCCCGCGCTCACCCCGGCCAGCTGCGGGTGCCCACCGTACTGATGCCAGATGCGGCAGGTTCCCTCGCTGGAGACCATGCACGCCCCGACGGGCGTCTCGGGCTGGCACGCCTTGCCGAACAGCGGGCACGACGTCGGCGACTCCCGGCCGGACATGATCTCTCCACAGATGCACTGCTGGATGAGCGAGGGTGGGGCGAAGTCCCAGAGCGCCTTCACGTCGATCTCGAAGCGCCGGCGGGCGTCGAGGTGTGCCCAAGCATCTTGAAGCCGGAGATTGCCGTTCGGGACGTGGGCGATCCCTCGCCACCGTCCACCGAGGGGACGGAACACCTTCCACAGCTGCTCCTGGGCGGCCAGGTTGCCTTCCCTCGTCACGCAGCGGGGGTAGAGGTTCTCGACCCGTGGCGTCCCGTCCCGGATCAGCTCCACCAGGCGCAGAAGGCCGGCCAGGATGTCCAGCGGCTCGAACCCGGCGACCACCACCGGCAGGTGGTGCCGCTCAACGAACGGCTCGAACACCGCCCACCCGGTGATCGTCGCCGCGTGTCCGGCGGCGAGGAAGCCCTCCACCCGGCTCCCCGGCATCTCGGCCACGATCTCCATCACCGGAGGGATGTACTTGTGCGCGGAGAGCACGGAGAAGTTCGACGGAGGTCCGCGGAGGATCTCCGCAGCCGTGGCGACCGCGGTCGTCTCGAAGCCGGTGGCGAAGAACACCACCTCCTCGTCGGTCCGTCGCGCCAGCTCCACCGCCTGGGAGATGCCGTAGACGACGTCCACCTTCGCTCCCGCGGCGCGGGCGTCGGCCAGCGAGCCAGCCGAGCCGGGGACCCGCAGCATGTCCCCGTAGGTGGCAACCCGGACGCCCTGGCGGGCCAGAGCGACGCCCTCGTCCACCTCGGGCACGTCGGTGATGCAGACCGGGCAGCCCGGGCCCATGATCACGTCGAGCGCCGGCGGAAACGCAGCCCGCAGGCCGAACCGGGCGATGGCCTGCTCGTGGCTGCCGCAGACGTGCATGACCGACACGGGATCCCGGCCAATCTCGCGGGTCACCTTGTCGATCGCCTGACCGAGCGCACGAGCGCCGGTGGGATCCCGGAACTTGAGCTGGGCGGCTTCCGAGAGCGCGGTGCTCATCGGTCGCTCCGGTCGGCGGCGTCCAGCTCCCCGCGCACGTCGGCCGCCATGAGGTCCCCGGGCGATTCCCTGGCCAGCAGCTCGGAGTAGAGCGCGAGCGTGTCCTCGGCCTCGCTGGCGGGGATGCGCCGGATGGCGAAGCCGACATGGTTCAGGACGTAGTCGCCCGGCGAGACCGGGGCGTCGACGACGTCGAGGCGGACCTCCTTCCGGAGCCCCCAGAAGTCGACGGTTGCCACCATCCCCTCGACCGCGACGACCTTCCCTGGAACGCCAAGACACATGACCGCTCCTCAGCTCGAGATGGTGGCGTTCGCGACGACGACCTGGCCCAGGGCGATCCCGCCGTCACCGGGTGGGACCGCTCGATGGAGATGGACCGGGCCATCTGCCCGGAGCGCCGTGGCCAACCCCTCGGCCAGCCGCGCGTTCTGGAAGCACCCCCCCGTCAGGACCACCGGGAAGTTGCCGACCCGTTCGCGCACCATCCGCACCAGCTCCGCGGTGGCGCCGACCAGGGTGTCGTGGAACTTTGCCGAGAGGCGGGAGGGCGGCACCCCAACCAGGAACTCCTGGATCAACGATCGAACCATCGCACGCGGGTCCAGCTCCAGCACTGGGCCGTGGGTGTCGATCGCGAATGGGTACCTTCCGTACCCTTCGGCGTCGGCGACGAGGTTCCACGCCAGGGCCAGCTCTCCCTCGTACCGGGCCGTGCCGCGCCCGAGGACCAGCGCCCCGATCCCGTCGAACAGCCGACCCATCCCATGCGCCTTCGGCGCGTTGATGCCCAGGGAGAGGGCCCGTCGCACCAGGACCGACGGGCCCTCGGGGATCGCGGCGAAGTTCCAGAAGTCCGGAGGCTCCCCGTCGTATGCGTCGAGCAGCAGCGCGAGCCCGATGCGCCAGGGCTCGCGGATGGCACGCTCTCCGCCTGCGAGGGCGACCGGTCGCAGCGTGCCGCACCGCTGGAAGGCACTGGCCGTGGCGAGCAAGATCTCGCCTCCCCAGGAGGTGCCGTCGGTCCCGTAGCCCGTCCCGTCGAACGCGACGCCGATCACCGGTCCGTCCAGCCCGTGCTCCGCCATCGCGCTCGCCACGTGAGCGTGGTGGTGCTGGACTCCCACCTTCACCGTCTCCGGCCGGTCGAGGGCGTAGCGGGTGGAGGCGTAGTCCGGGTGCAGGTCATGGGCGATGACCTCCGGCCGGCAGCCCAGGAAGCGCTGCATCCGGTCGATGGATTCCTCGTAGGAGCGGTGGACCTCGAGCTGGTCCAGGTCCCCGACATGAGGTCCCAGCACGGCGACGTCGCCGGCGGCGAGACAGAAGGTGTTCTTCAGCTGGGCGCCGCAGGCCAGGATGGGTCGTTCGACGGGACGAGGCAGCGAGATGGGCCGAGGAACGTAGCCTCGGGACCGTCGGAGGAGCATCGGTCCACCGGCGACCACCCGGGCCACCGAGTCATCGCACCGGGTGACGATGCCCCGGTCGTGGGTCAGGAAGACGTCGGCGACGTCACGCAGCCGGCTCACCGCCTCGGCCTCCTCGAAGGCGATGGGCTCGTCGGAGAGGTTTCCCGAGGTCATCACCAGCGGACGCCGCGTCTCTGCGAGGAGCAGGTGGTGCAGCGGCGTGTAGGCCAGCATCAGCCCGAGCAGTGGATTGTCCGGGGCAACCTCGTGCGCGACGGTCCCGCCCCCTGGCTTCCGCTGCACCAGGACGATGGGACGCTCGGTGGATACGAGGAGCTTCTCCTCCTCTGTCGAGAGGGTGGCCAGCCCCCGAGCCTCGCCGAGGTCGCGGACCATCACCGCGAAGGGCTTCGCGTCCCGGCGCTTGCGTTCGCGAAGCAGCTGCACGGCGTCCGACGAGGTGGCATCGCAGGCGAGGTGGTACCCGCCGAGCCCCTTCACCGCGACGATGTTGCCTGCCCTCAGCGCCGCAGCCGCCTCGCGGAGCGGATCTGCCGAGGCCAGGTCCTTTCCCTGGGAGTCGAGCAGCTGCAGGCGCGGGCCACAGCGGGGGCAGGCGTTGGGCTGGGCATGGAACCGCCGGTCGCGGGGATCGTCGTACTCCCGCTGGCAGGCCTCGCACATGACGAACCCGGACATCGAGGTCACCCGGCGGTCGTAAGGCGCATCGAGCGCGATGGTGAACCGCGGTCCGCAGTCGGTGCAGTTCGTGAACGGGTAGCGATGGCGGCGGTTGGAGGGATCGGAGATCTCCGCGAGGCAGGCTTCGCAGATGGCCAGATCCGGCGGGATGGAGACCTGCCGCGTGGTTCCGGGAAGGCTCGGTGCGATGACGAACTCCTTGGCCTCACGGGCCGGGATCTCCTTCCAGCGAAGCGAGCGAATCCGAGCTGCGGGAGGCGGATCGGTCCGCAGCGCCTGCAGCAGGCCGTCGAGGGCAGAGGGCTCGCCGAAGGCCTCGACGGTCACCCCGCCGACGTCGTTCCGGACCTGGCCCTGGATCCCGAGCCCGGTCGCCAGCCGGTAGACCCAGGGCCGGAAGCCGACGCCCTGCACCGTCCCCACGACCTCGATCTGTCGGCCCTGCTGCATCGTGGGCGACCTCCGATCCCGAGCCGAGGCTGCCACCGAGCAAGGGGCGAGCCACCTGGCGCCGGCGACGAAGCTCTGCCCCGGCCGCATTCGTTGCGTGCATGCACGACCGCACGCAACGACTGCGGTCGCCCGAGGTCGAGGTCCGGACGCACGGGCACCGGGCCGCGTGCCGTTCAAGTCCCCGGCGAGGTCGCCGGCGCTCGAGGTCCGCGCGCGAGCGGGGCTGCGAGCAGCAGGGCAACGACCAGCACGGCCGTGAGCCCGGCGGAGATCGCCAGATCATCCCAGTGAAGTGGACTGAGCCTGAACAGGATCCGCAGCGGGGCCAGGACTAGCAGGAGAGCGAGTACGGCCGACGCGCCGCCGAGGACGGTCCAGAACGCGGGATTGGGCACCCGGAGCGACCGCCAGAGGCCGGCGGAGCGGGCGCGGCTGGCCACGATCAACCCGAGACTTCCGAACACGAGTCCGCAGAAGGCCAGCGTTCGCGCGTCGCCGAGGCCCCCGTGCTTCTGCAGCCCGATCCAGAAGCCCAGCCCCACGACGGCGAACACCACCAGACCCTCGAGGAGGCCTCCGAGCACCTGCCTTCGGTTCATCAGGCGTGCCTTCGGTGACCGTGGAGGCCGGTCCATCGCCGCCGGATCGGCAGGTTCCATCTCGAAGGCGATGGAGCAGGCGGGATCGATGATCAGCTCCAGCAGCACGATGTGCACCGGGGTGAGGAGCATTGGCCAGCCAAAGAGGACCGGTAGCATCGCCATGCCCGCGATCGGAACGTGCACCGCGAGGACGAAGCCGATGGATTTCTGGAGATTCGCATAGACCCGTCGGCCGGCTCGGATCGCACCGACGATCGAGACGAAGTCGTCATCGAGCACGACCAGGTCGGCTGCCTCGCGCGCCACGTCGGTACCGCGGCCTCCCATCGCCACGCCGATGTTCGCCGCCCGAAGCGCCGGGGCATCGTTGACGCCGTCACCCGTCATCGCCACGACCTCGCCCATCGCCTGGAGCGTCTCGACCAATCGGAGCTTCTGCAGTGGCGCGACGCGAGCGAACACCCGGGTGTGCGCCAGCTCCGCGCGAAGCTCGGCGTCCTGGAGCGATTCCAGCTGCGAACCGGTGAGGAACCGGCCCGCATCGATCCCCGCCGCTCTCGCGATCGCCAGAGCCGTGCTCGGGTGGTCCCCCGTGATGAGCATGACCCGGACGCCGGCACGGCGGCACTCGGCGACGGCTTCCGGGACGCCCGCCCGGAGCGGGTCTGCGTAGGCGAGCAGCCCCAGCATGCGGAAGGGCAATCCGGCCAGCTGCTCCGGCGGCTGCCGGGGTCCGAGCTCGGCCCTGGCCACCGCGAGCACCCGCAAGCCGCGCCGGGCGAGCGTGCGGACCTGGGCCTCGAGGGCATGGCGCCTGTTCTCGTTCCATCCGGCGAGGTGCGCCAGCGCCTCCGGCGCGCCCTTGGCCGCGATGAAGGCCTCTTCCTTTCGCGCCCGGGCGAACGCCATGATCGGAAACCCGGGGCCGAGCGGATACTCGCGGAGCACGCGAGCCGCGCTGCCTCCGGTGTCGCGTGCCAGCTCGACGGTCGCCTGGTCCATCGGATCGAAGCTCTCCGCTGGACAGGCCAGCGCGGCCGTCTCACGAAGCTCGGCGACGCCCTCCGTCGTCTCCGGCTCGCCGGCCAGGGCCGTCACGACCTCGACGATCCGCATCCGGTTCTCGGTCAGGGTGCCCGTCTTGTCCGTACAGAGCACCGTCGCCGCGCCGAGCGTCTCCAGTGCTGCCATCCGGCGGACGAGCACGTTCTGCCGCGCCATCCGGTACGCTCCGAGGGCGAGGAAGATGGTGACCACCACCGGGAACTCCTCGGGCACGAGCGAGATCGCGAGGGTGAGGCCGGCGAGCAGTCCCCCCATCCAGTCCGCCCGGTGGAGCCCGTAGACGAGGAATACGCCGAGGCAGCATGCCGCCGAAGCGAGAGCCACTGCCCGCACCAGCCCGGAGAGCTGGTCGCGCAGGGGGCTGCGGGCGAGCGAGATGGTGTCCAGCGCACGACCGATCCGGCCGACCTCGGTCCGGGCGCCGGTGGCACCGACGATGGCCTCTCCCCGGCCTCCCACGATGAGGGTGCTGGCGTACACGAACGGCGTACGCCCCTCGCCGGGCGGTCGCAGAGGGATGGGAGCGGGGACCGCGCGCTTCCCGACGGGCGTGGACTCTCCGGTCAGCAGCGACTCGTTCGCCCTGAGCTCGGTCGCCTCGACCAGGACCGCGTCGGCGGCGACCCGGTCGCCCTCGGCGAGCAGGAGGACGTCCCCGGGAACCACCTCGGCCGACCTGATGCGGGCCGCACGACCATCACGACGAACCGAGGCCATCGGGCTCGAGAGGTCCTTGAGCGCCTGGAGAGCGCGCTCGGTCTTTCCCTCCTGGAGCAGGCTGATGCCTACCACCAGGAGCACCGACGCTCCGAGCAGCACTGCCTCTGATCGCTGACCGAAGGCCACGTACGCTCCCGCGCAGGCGACCAGGAGAAGCACCATCGGCTCGCGGAGCACCTCGAACAGGGTGCGCCACCAGCGGGAGCGCTTCTCGGTCGAGAGAGCGTTCGGACCCACGTCCACGAGCAGGCGGCGAGCCTCGTCGCTGGTCAGACCCTGCTGTGCGAGCACGACGTCGGAACCTCCGTCTCCGAGGGCATGCAAGATCCATCACTCGCAGGGCACCCGACGCTCTCACGCGCTCCGCGCAAAGCTTGCGGAACGCGGGGGCCCACGCCTCGCGTGCGCCTGAGCGATCCCGACCCGTGCAGGCACACCGCGATGGATTTTCGAGGCGTTCCCAGCGGCACGCATCTTGCCACCGGAACTGGGCACATCCGGTCCGGAGGTCCACCGTGAGTGCTCTCCTGTCGAGGCGTGACACCTTCTCGCTTCTCGCGGCGCTCGGGTTACCAGCTGGCGCGACGGCTGCCGAGGAGCATGGAGGAAGCGGGCTCACCGTTCGGGTGAGCCTCGAGAACGCGCGGGTGCGGGTGCTCGACTACGTGAATGTGGGCGGCTCGGGAGTCTGCGGGACCGGCCGCCACTTCCACCCGGCCCACCTGACCATCTACCTGACCCCGATGCGGGTCCGCGGCCAGAAGGACGATGGAACCACGGTGGTGAGCGATCGGAAGGCAGGTGAGGTCGCCTGGTTCGAGGCCGGATGGCACGCCGCCGAGAACATCGGACCCGCGGGAGCCCGCCTCTGCATGGTCGAGCTCAAGGACAAGGACTGGAAGGCCTCGACCGGGTGATGCTCAGCCCGCGGCGCGGATCGGTGCGAGGCTCTCGAAGAGATCGCGAGTGACTTCGCGACCGGCGTTCATGAAGCCGGGCCACCGGCTGCGATCGACGAACGTCTCGTAGAACTTGCCGCCCCGCACTGCCTCGTAACGGACCGGGTGAAGCAGCGTGAGCCGATCTCCGGCGAGGAGCGCCTGCTCGCGAGCCAGAGCCACCATCCCGGACCACCGGAGCTGGCCGCTGGCACGAAGGATGGCGAACGAGCGCTGACGCCAGCCGGTGACGTCCTCGCCCTCGAAGCCCACCGGGAGGTAGCAATTGAGGCCGATGACTCGGTCAGGGCTCGCGTCCAGCACCGGACGTACGGGGAAGATGTCGATGATCCCGCCATCGCCGTACATGTGGAGGCCGATCCGCACCGGTTCCACGAAGATCGGGATGGCGATGGCAGCGCGGATCGCGACCGTGACCGGGAGGTCGGGCGTGGTGCGCGTTCCGAGGATCTCCACCCGGTTCCGGTCGATGTTCCAGGCGGGCATGGAGAAGGGGATGGGGGTCTCGCCCAGGCGACGGTCGCCGACCAGCGAGTGGACGGAGCGCTCGAGGGCCTCACCCCGCAGAAGCCCGGCCCATCCACCCATTCTCCGTCCGGCGGACCGCAGGAGCGCGCGCCAGTCCACGTCCAGGTAATCGTCCCGGCGGAGCCCCAGCCAGAAGCGGGCGATCGCTGCCGAGTCCAGACCGCATGCCCAGGGCAGGGCGAAGAGCACCGCGCCAGACGCCGCCGAGATGGCCACGGGCTCGAGCTGCGCCTCCTCGAACGCCCGCTGGACGCCGACCGCCGCGCTGGTGGCGCCGCTCCCGCCGGAGATCACCACCGCAATTCGCTCGCGCCGCATCGACGCGAGCGGAACTCGCTCGAAGGGGGGGAATGGATCGGGGTCGAGCACGGGCTCGCGATCGGTCGGGAGAGGGAAGAGCGTCCGGCGAGCGACGTGGAGGAACTCGGAGTCGTCGCGCATTGCCTGCCAGGCATCCCGGCCGACCGAGAGGGCATCGAACACCGGGCGGAGGTTGTTCGGATCCAGCAGCTGCATGAACCGGCTCATCGACGCGCCGGGCAAGGTCGTGCATCGGCCGAGCCAGCCACGGTTGGCCTCCTCGATGCACCCTCGGGCGGCGGTCGACGATGGACGATGTGGCGAGCGCAGCAGATGCGGCGAGACCCCGCGCCGGCGAATGCATTGCGCAGGGGCGCGCTGTGCCCGGAGCTGGCCTGACCACGGTCGAGGCCCGGCAGCGGCTGGTCGGAGAAGGTCCCAACGAGATCGCGGTGCACGCCAGCGCCTCGGCGGTGCGCCAGCTGGTCTCCACCTTCTCGAACCCGCTCCTGATCATCCTCCTGTTCGCCGCCGGTGCCCAGGCGGCGCTCGGAGAGACGGTCAACGCGGTCATCGTGGTGTCGATGGTGTTCTTCAGCGCCGCGATCGACTTCGTCCAGTCCTACCGCTCCCTGCGGGCCGTCGAGAGACTCCGGGCCCGGGTCGCCCCCACCGCGACCGCGTTGCGCGATGGAAGCTGGAGCGAGATCTCCCGACGCGAGCTGGTACCGGGAGACGTCATTCACCTCTCCGCCGGAGATCTGGTTCCGGCCGACGCGAGGCTTCTCGCCGCCACCCAGCTCCACGTGGTCGAAGGGGCCCTCACCGGCGAGTCGCTGCCGGTGGAGAAGGAGGTGGGAGCCGCCGAACGGAAAGGCGGCGTCTCGCCCGGGTGGATCTACACCGGCACCTCGGTGGCCAGCGGGACGGCGGAGGCACTCGTCGAGCGCACCGGGGCCCGTACCCAGTTCGGTGCCATCGCCGCGCGGCTTGCCGAGCGCGCTCCGCAGACTGCGTTCGAGCAGGGGATGCGCGAGTTCGGGCTATTCATCACTCGCACCGTGGTCTTCCTGGTGCTGTTCATCGCGGTGGTGAGCCTCGCGCTGCACCGGCCGCCGCTCCAGTCGCTGCTCTTCGCCGTCGCCCTGGCCGTCGGCCTCACCCCCGAGTTCCTGCCGATGATCACCACCGTGACGCTCGCCCAGGGTGCACGGCGGATGGCCCGGCAGAAGGTCATCGTCAAGCACCTTCCCTCCATCCAAAACCTTGGGAGCATCGACGTCCTGTGCAGCGACAAGACCGGGACGCTGACTCGTGGACGCATGGAGTTCGAGCGCTCCGTGGACGGAACCGGCGCGCCCGCGCACTCCGTGCTGGGCCTGGCCGGGGTCAACAGCGCTCTGCAGACCGGGCTCAGGAGCCCGCTGGATGAGGCGATCATTGCTGCGCGCTCACCCGACGGAATCGGGTGGCGTCGGTGCGGCGAGATCCCCTTCGACTTCGAGCGTCGACGGGTGAGCGTCGCCGCCGAGGGCCCCGACACCCCGATGCTGATCTGCAAGGGCGCGCCGGAGAGCGTGCTCTCCACCTGCACCCGGTGGCAGACCCCGGAGGGCGTTCGAACGCTGGACCCGGCGGCCCGGATCCGCTGCGAGGCGACCGAGCGGGCGCTCTCCGGTCAGGGGCTCCGGGTCATCGCCGTCGCCGCCCGCACGCTCGAGCCCGGCGAGTCCTGCGGTCCGGAGTCGGAGCGGGAGCTTTGCCTCGCCGGGTTCCTGGCCTTCCTCGATCCTCCGCTCCCCGACGTGGCGGAGACGGTGGCGGCGCTCCGGCGCGATGGGGTGGAGGTGAAGATCCTCTCCGGCGACGACCCGCTGGTCGTCCGGCACGTCTGTGGCTCCGTCGGCATCGACGCGACCGGGCTGCGGCTCGGGGAGGAGCTGGATCGCCTCACCGATCCGGCGCTGGGCCAGGTCGCCGAGACCAGCGCAGTGTTCGCCCGGGTCTCGCCGCAGCAGAAGACCCGCATTCTCCAGTCGCTGCGCAGGCGGGGTCACGTGGTGGGCTTCCTCGGGGACGGGATCAACGACGCACCCTCGCTGCACACCGCGGACGTGGGCATCTCCGTCGCGAGTGCGGTCGACGTGGCCAGGGAGGCCGCCGACATCGTGCTCCTCGAACGCGGGCTGGATGTGCTGCATGCGGGGATCGTGGAGGGTCGGAAGTCGTTCGGGAACGTCATGAAGTACCTCCTGATGGGTACCAGCTCCAACTTCGGGAACATGCTCAGCATGGCGGTTGCGTCGGTCTTCCTTCCGTTCCTGCCGATGCTTCCGACGCAGATCCTCCTGAACAACTTCCTCTACGACGTTGCGCAGGTCACCCTCCCCAGCGACAGCGTCGATCCGGCCGACCTCACACATCCTCGGCGGTGGGACGTTCGTGTGGTCCGGCGCTTCATGCTCGTCGTGGGCCCCGTGAGCTCGCTCTACGACTTCCTGACCTTCTGGGTGCTCTTGGGTCTCCTTCACGCATCCGAACGCCTCTTCCACACCGGGTGGTTCATCGAGTCGCTGGCCACGCAGGTCCTGGTGGTGTTCGTCATTCGCACCGCGGGCAACCCGCTGGCCAGCCGCGCCAGCCGGCTTCTCACCATCACCTCGCTCGGAGTGGTGGCCATCGCCGTCGCGCTTCCCTGGAGCCCGCTGGCCGCACCGCTGGGGCTGGAGCCGTTGCCACGTCCGTTCTTCCTGTTCCTCACCGTGGCGACCGTCACCTATCTCGCGCTGGTGCAGTGGGTGAAGTCGTGGATCCTGCCGGCCTTCGTCCCGCGCGCCTCGAGCCGGTCGCCGTCGTCCTGAGGTCCCAGTCGACGGGCACCGGTGGCGCAAGGATTGCGTGAGCCGATCCGGGTCCGGAGGCTGGCCGGGATGCTTCCGAGCGCCCGGTGCCGGAGTTGCATGCGTTCTCGAAATGATTCAGGGAGCACACCCATGACGACGCCACTTTCTGGACCCGTTCAGGAGTACTGGGTCGACGCGTTCCAGCGCTCGGTTCTCTTCCTCGACACCCTCCGGCAGCGCGGGAACCGCTACCTCGAGCAGAAGAAGAAGGACGTTCCCCACGTACTCGAGTTCCAGGCCGACCTCATCAGCGACGGGCGGAAGATGCCCCGGCCCACGAACTACCTTCTGGTGCGGATCATCCCTCCCGAGGGGACGACCATCGACCCGACCCGGCCGCCGTTCGTGGTGGTGGATCCCCGCGCAGGGCATGGCCCGGGCATCGGCGGGATGAAGCATGACAGCGAGATCGGTGCGGCGCTCGCCGCCGGTCACGCGTGCTACTTCATCGGCTTCCGGCCCGAGCCCGTTCCAGGACAGACGGTGGAGGACGTCTGCCTGACCGAGGCGGCCTTCCTCGAGGAGGTCATCGCCCGACATCCGCAGGCCGAGGGCAAGCCGGTGGTCATCGCCAACTGTCAGGCAGGGTGGCAGATCATGATGATGGCGGCGCTGAGGCCGGAGCTCACCGGCCCGATCCTGCTCGCCGGATCGCCACTGTCGTACTGGGCCGGCGTGCGGGGGAAGAACCCGCTCCGTTACCTCGGCGGCACGCTCGGTGGCACCTGGCTGACGGCCATGGCAGGCGACCTCGGCGCCGGGATCTTCGATGGCGCGCACCTCATCGCCAACTTCGAGTCGCTGAACCCGAGCAACACGTACTGGAAGAAGGCCTACAACCTCTACTCGAAGATCGACACCGAGGCCCCGCGCTATCTCGACTTCGAGACCTGGTGGGGAAGTCCGGTCCTGCTGACCGCCGGTGAGATGCAGTGGATCGCCGACAACCTGTTCGTCGGCAACAAGCTCTCCTCCGGTGGGTTGCGTGCCTCCGACGGAACCCGCATCGACCTGCGGAACGTGACCTCGCCGATCATCGTGTTCTGCTCCTGGGGCGACGACATCACTCCTCCGCAGCAGGCGCTCGGCTGGGTCACCGACCTCTACGAGAACGAGAAGGAGATCGCCGCGGCGGGCCAGACGATCGTCTACACGCTTCATGACAGCATCGGGCACCTGGGGATCTTCGTCTCCGGAAAGGTGGCCACCAAGGAGCACAGCGAGTTCGCGAGCTGCATGGGGCTGATCGACCTCCTCCCACCGGGGCTCTACGAGGCGGTCATCACCGAGGTGGATGGGGACACCGAAAACCCCGAGCTGATCGAGGGCAAGTACCTCTTCCGGCTCGAGCCGCGGACCCTCGATGACATCCGGGCGCTCGGTCAGAACCCTCCCGAGGACGAGCAGCGGTTCGCGACCGTGGCCCGGGTCTCCGAGGTGAACGGGAACCTCTACCGGACCCTCGCCTCGCCGCTGATCCGCATGACCTTCCAGGCGCCGGTCGCGAAGCTGCTCCGGCAGCTGCACCCACACCGGCTCCGGTTCTCCGTCCTGTCGGATCGGAATCCGTTCATGTGGCCGGTGAAGATGCTGGCGCCGCAGGTCAGGTCCGCGCGCCAGCCCGTCCCGGAGGGGAACGCGCTGCTGTCTCTCGAGAGGGCGGTCTCCTCCTGGATCGTCAACGGCCTCGACGCAGCCGGAGCGATGCGGGACGCGGCAACCGAGGCGCTCTTTCTCGGGGTGTACGGACTTCCGGTGCTGCAGCGGTTGTTCGGCGTCGGTCCACAGACCGTGTCCGAACGAAGGATCGAGCGCGATCTCGTGCGCGAGGCGGACGAGACGCGCGAGCGGGCCGAGCTCGAGCAGCGCTACGAGGTCGGAGGCGCGGTCGACGCCGCCATCCGAGCGCTGATCTACGTCGGCGGGACCGATGGCTCCGCCGACGAGCGTGGGTTCTCCATCCTCAGGGCGATCCGCACGGCGCGGAGACCGGAAGAGCGGCTACCCCTCTCCGAGCTGAAGCGGACCCTCAGGGAGCAGTTCTTCCTGGTATCGCTCGACGAGGAGCGCGCGCTTGCTACGCTCCCGGCGCTGCTTCCGACGAGCCTGGAGAAGCGCCGCGAGGCCCTCGATCTGGTGCAGCGGATGGTCTCCGCGCGGGGCACGCCATCGGACGAGGCTCGCCAGCGCTTGCGACGGATCGAGTCGCTGTTCGAGGTGAGGCCCGGGAAGCCCGCCGCGGTGCACCCAACCGCGAGCGCCTGAGGGAGGCGCCATGAGAGACGAAAGCATCCGACCCGTCCTCCAGGGACAGAAGGTCCTCGTCGTCGGCATCGCCAACGATCAATCCATCGCCTACGGCTGCGCCAAGGCGTTTCGCACCGCCGGTGCGGAGCTCGCCATCACCTGGCTGAACGAGAAGGCGCGC
>AR_comb_assmDRAFT_10201975_pt1 | contig 15328 bp, 19 predicted proteins | sample ArasoioldDNA_FD_10543 | JGI IMG/M metagenome (IMG submission 10543) | reverse complement strand
AGAAGGTAACGCGGTCCACGAAGAATGTGAGCGAGTCGCTACGCTAGTAAAGCCGGCGTTCGGTGTCAACACGATTGTCGACGAAAAGAAACGAGCTGTTGGTGTTTTCTGCGGAGATTGGTCCTTGGCCCATCGCGCCGGTTGTGACGCATATCTACGGAGTCGTTCAGTAGCGATTCAACAAAAGAGAGATGTCGTGATTGCGAGTTGCGGTGGTTTTCCCCACGATATCAATATGATTCAGGCTCATAAAGCGCTTGAAATGGCTTCATACGCGTGTAACGAAGGAGGAGTGATTGTCTTACTGGCTGAATGTCGAGATGGTTTAGGGCGTGCGGATTTCTTAAAATGGTTTGAAGAGGACAACTCGACTGCGTTGGAACGACGGCTCAAGACGCAGTACGAAGTGAATGGTCAAACCGCCTGGTCTCTTCTAACAAAAGTCGAACGCTATCGAGTGTATTTGGTTTCGGGTTTACCCGCTGATGACGTCAAGTTGATGAGAATGATTCCCGCAGATAGTTTAGACTGTGCTCTTAAAAGCGCTGGACCTTATCTGAACGGTTTTGTAATGCCTCTAGGAGCTGGCGTCTTGCCACGCTTGATTCCAAACTAGTTTACTCATTCGGCGATGGAGCTTGTTCTAGCATCGTGTCTCGTTCGAAGTTGGAGCTGGCGAGATTGTGACTCGATAGTGCGTCACGCAAACAATCGCAAGGTTTGGATAAATCTTCGCGATCGTTTTCCTTATCCTTACACGCGCAAAGACTCGCAAACGTGGCTCGACTGCGTTGTTGGAATGAAACCAGAAACTAACTTTGCGATAGCGGTTGGCGATGAAGCAGTCGGAGGTATCGGTTTTTCAATTCAACCGGATGTGGGAATTCGCTCTGCTGAGATCGGTTATTGGATAGGTGAAGAGTACTGGGGTCGAGGCATCGCAACCGAGGCTTTGATAGCTGTTAGCAATCATGCTTTTGAGAACTTTGAATTATGCCGGCTCTACGCGCACGTGTTTGCGTGGAACGAAGCATCGGCTCGAGTACTTGAAAAGGCCGGTTACTCTTTGGAGGGCCGACTGAGACAAAGTGTTACCAAAGATCATCAAACAATCGATCAGCTGATGTACGCCAAGGTCATCGATTAAAAATACAATTACCGTATTTAACCCGAAGGAGAAAACCAATGAAGATGTTGTCACTCGTACTCCTGTTATGTGTCGCTCCTCTCGTAGTTGCGCAACAAACACTTCCAGGAGTCGCACAACAAACACCCGCGCCAGTCGAAAAGCGCGTATCTCTAAGTGAGGCGGCTCAAGCTCTCGATGCCAGCTCCGCAGTCGCTTTAGAAGCTACGCTAACAACAGCTGGACTAAATGGGACGCCAGAAGCTCCGGTGACGAACATCAGAATGGTTGTTCGAAATGCCGGGTCGACGGCCTATGTTTACATTTCGGGCTTCGTTACTTTTTACGACAACGGCGGTGTTCGTTGTGGCGAAGGTGCTTTTAAGGCAGATGTCTTGGCTGGTGGTGAATCCTTTGAAACAGACGCACCAGGACTCCGCATTCGCTGCACCCCGACCAGCTGGAGAATCGTGGTTACTAACCTCGTGCCGCGAGTACCGCCATTCACAGCACCCACGAGCAGCGCAAGATTAGTAATTACTGTTGATGGTGAGGAGCATCCAATTCAGCTCTCAAAACCCCTGACTCTAAACGTCGGAGACAAAAAGCGCACGATCGTAGTTCGAGAAGTACCATGATCGCGAAGCGTTCCTTGACCATCGTACATCTCCGTTCTAAATTGAACCTGTAAGTTTCGATCGAGGAGGGTTGGTTAGATGGCCGATAATGACCGCAAATGCGCGCATTCAGTTTGTGATTGTCTAGTTGATAGAGACGAGAAATACTGCAGCGAATACTGTGAGAATGCTGAAAAGTCGAAACTCTCAGAGATTGGCTGCGGCTGCGAGCATGGATCTTGTAGATAAGATTTATCCCGCGCTTTTCTGAACGTAGCCCCCACATCCCCTCAGAGTATTTGTCTGAATTTGCGCGGTTGCTTTTCTTGATTACCTACCTATAAGAGCATCTTCATACAGCTAACCGCTGATCAAAGAAACTTTCACGGACATGTTAAAGTACAAGTCTTGATGTCTGAGATGCTCCGCACATTAGTTGAATTACAACGGCTGAAGCGACTCGATCGGACCGGTTGGACTCTGCGTGGTCTATCAAATGGAACCGAGTCCGTCGGCTCACACTCTTTCGGCGTGGCCGTCACCGCAATGTTATTGAGCGACGAACTCGCTGGAAAAGGTGTGGCAATCGATAAGGAAAAAGTTTTGCGAATGGCGTTGCTTCATGATTGGGCCGAAGCTCGCGTAGGGGACATGCCACGAACAGCAACTTTGTATTTCGGTGCCGATGCTCGTCGACAAGCTGAGAGTGCGGCATTTGCGGATATCGTCGGCCCGCTGAACTCCTCGGCGCTTTACAAGAGACTTTACGACGACTACGAACACCGTGACAGTCTTGAAGCGAAGCTGGTAAAGGCTGCAGACATTCTCGACTTGTTGGTACAAGTTTTAGCGCTTGAACGTGCCGGTGCTCGTGGCTTAGATGAGTTTTGGACTGTCGCCAAGAACCCCGATTTTCAACTTGAAGATATTGCGAAGGAAACTGTAGACGAGCTCGTTCAGTCGCTTCTCAAAGCACGAACCGAAGTCGCTTAGCTCTGAATAGACAATGATCGATTTGTTATCAGAGTTTGCGAATTCGCTTACGTGGCGTCATGCACTAATTGGAGTGGCGATATTCGTCGTTACTTTTGTAGTCAACCTTGCCATCGTTTCTTTTATCCTCGTTAAGATCCCAGCTGATTACTTCACGCAAAGTCACAAAACAAAATTTTGGTCAGGACCGCACCCGGCGTTTCACGCAGCATCAGTCATCGGTAAGAACATTTTGGGAGCCTTGTTGGTGGCGCTAGGCATTGTCCTATCGATTCCCGGTGTTCCCGGTCAGGGACTGCTCACCATCTTGTTGGGCATTATGCTGTTGGATTTTCCTGGAAAGCGTCGTTTGGAACGAAAATTGTTAAAAAGGCAGGAGATCGTTAAAACGATCAACCGACTGCGTAAGCGCTTTGATAAACCGGCCCTTGAAGTGGATTAAGTCAAGATAGAGAAAACGAGGTAGATGACCGTAGTGGCTCCCCGATGTTATTTAGGAGCGATGGCAATTTCGCCAAGGTCGTCGAGCGGACAATCTGATTTCCTGCAAAAGTGCTTCGTTGACAATAAAAAGAAGAGTTTGTTAGGTTGACGCCCAACTTCGCATTCACTGGCGTCTGACGTATCATTTGCGCCCTAAGGCTTCTTTAATGCTCAAGTATCTCAACGCCAGAGTTGCTCTCTCTCGACTGCTGCTAATAACTGGCGCTTTTTGCATCGTCCTTCTTACAACAAGCTGCAACCTCTTTGGAACACATAAGAAAGTTCAGATACCGCCGCTTCTGCCACTCAATAACGCGTCGAAAGATCAATTAATGAGAGAAGTGAATCGACTTTCCGCGGTGAAGTCGATCCACGGCAAAGTTGATATTCAATTCGAGGACACTTCTTTTGCATCCTTTGGCATCGCTGAAAAATATCGGCAGGTAGATGGGAATCTTACGGTGCAACGGCCGGGAATGATCTATCTGGCGCTGCAATTTACAATCGTTGACATCGCTCAGATGGCTTCAGATGGTGAGCACTTTGCGGTCGCTGTTTTACAAGGCGATGAGAGATACCGAAGATTTGTGAAAGGGACGAACAACGCCGATTACGCGCGTCTCGATCCCAAGGCCGACTCGGGTAATAAGAACACTAGCAATAAACAAAAAGGCGAGAAAGAGACAGTTAGCGCGCTATCAAACCTCCGTCCTCAACATCTGACTGACGCTTTCCTAATTAGAGGCATTGACACGACCGACGGCTTTATTTATTCGCAAAGTGAATTCTTTCAGGAAGAACCAGACACGCGGCTGAATGCAAAATCAGGGGCTCGCGTCATGCGTGGTTACTACTTTTTGGAGGAACTTTCACAGCCTAAGGACGGAGTAGTTCAAGTCCTTAGACGGTTTTGGTTTGACCGGGTCGACAAGGTTCGGTTGGCCCGCTTGCAGACATTTGATCCAAAGGGCGAGATAGTTACAGACGTTTCCTACTTCGGTGAAAAGCCCGTCGGCAATGGCGAAGCGGTTGATATGCCGAGCCGGATTGAACTTACTCGGCCTAAGGATCAGTACAAACTCAGTCTGACTTACCAGGATCCAGCCACGGTGGAGTTAAATAAAGACTACCCGCCTCAGGCATTTATTTTGCAGAACAAGTGGCAGTTACCAGAGGTCGATCTTGACGCAGAGAAGAATAAGAAGGTAACTGCAAATCAATAGTACGTCGGTGGATGGTAGATAACGACGGCACAGATGTATTAACATCTGGCGTTTGATTCTGGCATCCAATTTTTTTGTAAGTTCTCTTTAATATAGACTCGTCCGCTTCGTTGGAAGCGGCGAACGGGATAATGCGGACGGCGCAATCGTTTAGATGCGAACAATTTTAAAAGCTGAAAATCTCGAAAAAACCTATCGAATAGGAAAGGTCGACGTGCCCGCTCTACGAGGAGTTTCCCTCGAAGTGCAGGAAGGGGAGTTCCTGGCGATCATGGGACCTTCCGGTTGTGGTAAGTCGACCATGCTTCACCTATTGGGCGGATTATTAACTCCAACGAGTGGGCGAATCGTTATTGATGATGAAGACATTACGGCGGCTTCAGACGCCAAACGTACAGCCATTCGACGAAAGAAGATTGGGTTTGTATTTCAGAGATTCAATCTTTTCCCGACCTTAACCGCTGAAGGAAATCTCCGACTAGCGGAGCGTATACATGGCAATGGCGGTGGCGATCCGGCCTTGCGCCGCGACGTTTTGAAGCTTCTCGGTCTGGAAGACAAGCTTCATCATAAACCTCTCGAATTGTCGGGCGGTGAGCAACAGCGTGTAGCACTGGCCAGAGCAGTTGTCACACGTCCTGCAATTGTTTTGGCCGATGAACCTACGGGAAACCTGGATTCGGAGAACTCGGCACTGGTACTTAACATGTTCCAGGAGTTGAACTACCGCTTCAATCAAACCATTATCATGATTACTCACAACCCCGAAGCGGCTGCCATGTGCCGTCGTATTATCCAGATGCGTGACGGTCACATTGTTGAACATCAGCCTACCGTCCGGTTGTAAATCTCGTTTACAGACCCATCCAACGACAGCTAGAATCAACTGACCCGCCAGCCGCAATCAGCGCGGCTGATTAATTGCAAGCTTGAGGGATGTGCGAGGCCTGCTAACCACGCTAAAAAAGATCTTCTTCTGGAACTACGCACGAAACACCTGGCAATGGGACGTCCTTTGTGTCGTTTGTCTAATTTTCATTTTTTTGACACCAAAAAGCTGGCTTTCAAGTGGCGAACGACGGCAAGCAACAGCGCATCAAAGCCCAATTGCGACAGTCTTTTTACTCCCGGAAGTTGTTAGTAATGAAACAGATAGAGGTCAGATTGAACAGCAGGTCCGAACGATGACGGGGCGGTCCGACGCGGAGGTGGTGGCGGTCCGGAAAGTGGTCGGCGCCGATGGTCGAACAATTAGCTTCGAGGTTGACATAAGGTGACCTTTCCCTATAATTGCACGGTTTTTGCCGAGCAATGGGGCAAAGACAAGAATTAAGGAGTGTTTATGAAGAGATTTAGTCCCCTGGGTCTAACAGCAATTTTCATCTTGAGCGCATTTATTGCCGTTTCCCCGATTACAGCGAGAGCCCAGAGTGCTGGATTAGTCAGCTCTGTTTTGAGCAGACTCGAAAAGAATCGCGCAAATCTAAAATCCCTCCGTGCTGGTCTCAGCATGGAGAAGTACAATTCCCAGCTTCGAACGAATGATCGTTCGAATGGCATCGTGGCTTATATGCCCGGCGCCGGACGCAATGCTTCAGTCAAGATTGAGTGGACCAGTCCGCAGCACGAAATCATTGCCGTTCAGAATGGTAAGTATGTGTTGTTTCGTCCACGATTGAAGACCGCATACACTGGTTCATCGAATAAAGGACCAAGGCCGGCGAATGGCATCCTCGACATGATGTATATGTCGCGCCAACAATTGGAAGCCAAGTTTCAGCCGTTGCAGGATGTGCGTGAAGAAACTCTTTGGGGTGGAGTCAGTACAATTCATTTGACACTCGTTCCCAAGGGAAACGCCAGTTACAAATACGCTGAAGTTTGGATCGACTCTGGCGGTATGCCAGTTCAAAGCAAGATCGTAGAGAAGAACGATGACGCAACAACGATGCGCCTTTCCGATCTGCAAAAGAACATCAAGATCAATTCTGATGAGTTCGAAATCAAGCTGACTTCAGACGTAAAAGTCATCAAGAGTTAGCCATTGGTAATAACTAAAAGCCTCGAAGGGTTCTGTCGCAAAACAGAGCCCTTCTTATTTTTATAGACTTCTGTTGTCTTGCGTTCCTGCATCGTCGTCGCTATTCTTCGCTTCAACATTGCAAGGACCATTACGAAAATAACTGCCTCGAGTGATGAGAAAGACCAAGTTTCTAAAACTGAAGGTGCGCGAAGCCAGCTTTATCACTCGCGCTCTGGTATCCAGTCGCCACCCTGTTCTGGCCCATCTAATTCCGATGCGTCGTTGCAATCTAGCATGTGGCTATTGCAACGAGTATGACCATACTTCCAAGCCGATAGATTTAGAGATTATTAAGGCCAGGCTAGACAAGCTCGCGGATCTTGGAACGTCTATCGTAACTATTTCAGGTGGCGAGCCGATGATGCATCCGGAGTTGGACGAGATCATTCATCACATTCGAATGCGTGGCATGATCGCCGGTCTCATTTCGAATGGCTATTACTTCACACCTGAGCGAATTAAGCGCCTTAACAAATCGGGTCTTGAGTATCTTCAAATCAGCATCGACAACGTTGAACCTGATGAGGTTTCGCGAAAGAGTTTGCGTGTGCTTGATAAGAAACTGCGTTACTTGTCCGAATACGCTGATTTTCATGTCAACATCAACTCAGTCATCGGAGGCGGTATTAAGAATCCTGAGGATGCGTTGACTGTTGCCAAGCGTGCAGTTGAACTGGATTTCTCAACGACAGTAGGGGTGATTCATGATGGAGACGGGACGCTGAAACCCTTAACTGGGAAAGAGAAAGAGATCTTCCAGGAGGTTAAGAAACTCGGAAACAAGGACCACGCGCGATTAAATTGGTTTCAGGACAGTATCGCTGAAGGCAAGCCTTACAACTGGCGCTGTCGCGCTGGAGCGCGCTATCTGTACATTTGTGAAGAAGGTCTCGTGCACTGGTGCTCGCAACAACGTGGCTATCCGGGCATTCCACTTTTGGAATACACGATGGATGATTTCGATCGTGAATACAACACTGAGAAGTGGTGCGCGCCGACTTGCACGCTTCAATGTGTGCACCAGGTTGGGATCCTCGACAACTGGCGCGATCCTCAAAAAACTCCAGAACTGATGGCCAAGGAACTCGAGAAGCAGAAGGCCGTTGACGGGATGTTGCAACCCGATTGAGTTCTGAGTGCTACTGGAGATCGCTCAGCGTCTTCAATTCTTTGCCGCGCTGCCTCGCAACGCTCATCAACCTGCAGACAGGTTTTACTAAAAGCAAACTGCCGGAATTCGAGAATCGCCTCACCCGGGTGATTGATTCGTCCCAATAAGACTGCCAATCGGAAATGAATCAAGTCGTCTGGTTCACCCGCCAGTTCTGCTGTTCGAAACTCAGTAATAGCTTCCATTACAAACCCCGCATCGTCGAGCGTCTCAGCTAAAAGTTTGTGCGTGTGGGCACTGTCTTCGAGCTTTAGTGCTTCCTGATACTCGTGAATGGCAGTGATGGGGTCCGAGCTTGCTTTGGCGAAGGACGCGCGCGCCAGGTGAGCATCGATTGAGCGATCGTCGACATAGGTGTAAACAAAGAAAATAAGAAGAATCGTTGCCAGGAAGGCGAGTGGAATCGTGAACCAGTGTTTGACGGTTCTTACGGGAACTGGCCGCCAGATAAGTAGAAAGACTAGATAGAGTGGCAGTACAACAAACGGTAAGAAGAATGTGGCGATTGCTATAAGGAATGCGTTAAAGAATCTGAATCGTTTGCGAGCGGAAATGAGAACCCAGGTCGAAATAATCGCTGACGCAACCACGACTGCCGGCCGCATGAGATCAAACAGCTCACCCGCCGACATGTTAATTTGGAAGTTCACTCAGATGCGGGCCTAGATCTCCAGCGACCGTTAATACTGTAACTGAACTCGACAAACCTAATCCTGATAACCGGCCGGCCATGACTACTATCGTTTCACCCGTCTGCACTATTCCAGCTTCCAGCAAGGTCTCCTCACCGGCTCTCAACAGCTCTTCTGTCGACGATCCGTTTCTTGTTAGCAGCGGCTCGACTCCCCAGATTAACGACAACTCAGAGAGCACTTCAGGCCTATGGGTTAACGCAATAATTCTTTGTTGAGGACGTAATGCTGATAATCGCCGGGCCATCAACCCTGACGCTGTGAAGACTGCAGTAACTGTTGTTCCCATTTCCTCGGCCGCGAATGCTGCCGCTTCACATAAGGCACGACTGACGCGTCCTGATTGTCTTCCTGACGCTCTCGAAAACTTTTCTAACGTTCGCTCTCCACCGTTTTCAGCCGATTCAATAATCCGAGACATGGTGGCCACGGCTTCAACGGGATAGTCACCGGTGGCAGTCTCGTTTGAGAGCATCACACAATCGGTTCCATCCCAAACTGCATTTGCGACGTCGGATGCTTCTGCACGAGTAGGTCGCGGATTACTAACCATTGATTGCAACATCTGGGTCGCAGTTATCACCATCTTCCCGGCTCTGACAGATTTGTCGATGATTGATTTTTGATAAACCGGCACTAACTCTACGCTGGTCTCAACCCCAAGGTCGCCACGCGCCACCATAATCCCGTCGGCGGCTGCGACGATCTCCTCAAGATGATCGATAGCTTCTGACTTCTCGACCTTCGCGATCAATGGCGCGCGCCCGCCGGCTTCACGAATTAAACGCTTTGCCCTTTCACAATCGCTGCCACGACGTACGAACGACAGTGCGATATAGTCGGCGTCCTGCTGAACGGCCCATTTCAGATCGATGATGTCCTTTTCAGTTAACGAGTCGATAGGCAAAGCAACGCCCGGTAGATTGATTCCTTTGCGCTCACCGAGTAGACCAGCATCGACAACTCTGCAAAAAACTTCCGTAGCAGTCGTGCTCTGCACCACAAGTGCGATGGCACCATCGTCAAGCAGCAGCCTGGTCCCGGCTGCAACAACCTTCGGTAAGTCCGGGTAGTTTGTAGATACTCTTTGCGCATCACCCTCGATTTTTTGGGTGGTTATTGTAAACAACGCATCCCGTTCAAGTTTGACTGGTTCGTGATTCTTCAATTCACTGGTCCGGATTTTAGGACCCGAAAGATCCACGAGAACAGCGAGTGATTTACCCATTTTTTTTGCAGCCGCGCGAGCGCGCTCGATGTCGGCAGTCTTCTCGAGATGACTACCGTGAGACATATTTATTCGTACACCATTCGCGCCTGCAGCAAGGAGTTGCTCGATAACTTGCGGATCGCGTGAAGCTGGTCCCAACGTGATTAATATCTTTGCTTTTCTCAAAATGATTCCTAACAGTTCGAAGTAGTTATTAATAAATTCCCGGAACGATTGCTGAGACGCGACGGGCGTAGTCGTCAAACTCGGCGCCAAAATTCTCGTGCAACAAACCTTCTTCAACTCGCATTCTGATTTCGGTGCCTATAAAGAAAATCACGATCGCGATTAGCAACCCGGGCCAGTAGCTGGTTGCCAATCCAGTAGCCACTAGCATCCCTAGCATTCCTGTATAAATCGGATGACGCACCCAGGCATAAGGTCCGTGTGTTGCCAAGGTGTGTCCCTCCAGAACCCGCGCCGTCAAACTCCATTCTTTTCCTAATGCCCGAACCGCAGACATTGTGAAAGCTACCGAGCTTATGGAAATAAGCATTGTAAGCATACTGATAGCGATCTCAACTCTGCGTGGTGCGGAAAAAATAGGCGTGAAATAAGGACGATGTGCACCCCAGGCGATTCCGAATGCAAGTCCCTGCACGACAATGCCTTTGATCGAGCGCGGATCGCGCTTCTTGTCTGGCGATTCAGGAGGTTTAGTTTTGTTTACAAAAGCTGTCGCGAAAGCTATCCAGGATAGTAGCACTACGGCGAAGGTGATGGCAGGAAGGGCATTGAGATGAATGATCATGCTTATCTTTAACTTTGTAATTCCGTTTCATACGCTGGCCGAGATATTTGAGAAACGAACTGCTGTTCGACGCGTCGCCTTCGTGCTCCCATTACGAACCCGTGAAATGCCATAACGATGCCGGTGAGCATATATGCGAGTCCCGCAAAGCCGGAATATCGAGCTCCTCCAATCCAAATAATCGACATCGAAACGAGGGCGATCCCACAGTTTAAGGCGCTCTCCTGGATGCTGCTGATCGTGTCGAATCGTTCCAGGGAGTTAAGCGCCAGTTGTTCACGCTTGCGATAGGCATGTATGTGCAAAAGTACGAACACCAGGAAAATTGCCAGGTATCCGGCACCGAAGATCAGCATGAGACTGCCCATCTGATTATCATTCTCGAGCATCGATTGGACGTTGCCGTTAGCCAGTCGAATTTCACCATGACCGCCGAGGAATTTGTTCACCAAAAATGAAAACAAGAATTTGAGTGGGTAAACATAGAACAGAACAACGAAGAGCAAAACTGCAGTCAGAACAATTGTGACTGTATCCTGCAGACCGTAACGTCTGAAGAACTTGTGCTGGTTGTACCAGATGAGGAAAAGGAGAGCGAAACTTATTGCGAAGGCGCCAAAGCCACTCATCGCTTGGGCCAGCTCGTTAAAAGTTTTAGGGACTTCCAGCGACACAACCAGCAATGTGATCGCGAATCCGAATACTGCATCGCTAAGACCTTCAATTCGAGAGATCTCTTCACTTCGCCACCGAAACGATGTTTCTTTGCCGATCTTTTTCTCTATGAGCTTCTCTCGAATCATTCAAAATGGGGTGTGAACGGTGTCAACGATCAGTCGGCGCTCGAGTGTAATGCGGTCTCAACACTGCGATCAATCTCGCTTCCAGTGGTTTCACCGAAACCGACGAAGCTTCTAATTAATTTGCCGCTACGATCAAATACGAATGTTTGCGGTATAGCATCGCTGTTCGCCATCAACAAGGTTACGAGGTCGTCGTCTGGCAAACCCAAGGGGTATTGAATTTTAAACTCCCTGGCAAATCCAGGTACTTCCGCGATGTCGTCTGGTCCACCTACATTCAAGCCGATCACCCTAACGTCGTTTTCATATCGTCGCTGCAGATCGATCAAATGAGGAATACTTCGTCTGCACGGTTCACACCACGTGGCGTAGAAATCCAGCACCAACACCTTCCCATTAAAATCCGCAAAAGCATTCCGCTTCCCATCACCAAGGCTCCAGCCCATATTGGTAATTGACTTGCCGTTAACGGGAGGCATTGGTAACGACGTTCTAGGGGCACTAGAGATCACGGGAGTATTTGCATTATTCGTGTCGTTGCCATTGCACGCAGATAAGAGGATCGCGATACCGAGAAGAAGCGATGAAAGAAGTGCGCGCTGCAAGTGATAATTATTATTTGCCGGCCTGGAGGCACCGTTAGGATGTTCTATTTCTTTGTTCTGATTAAGCAGATCTGACATATCAGGATTCGTTTTCGACCTCGTGGCTGGAAGGGACTCTCTCAAGTTGGTCTTCAGGCAATGGGTCACCGGGAACGCGGTAATCGCCTTCTACCCAGCGTCCAAGATCGACGAGCTGGCAGCGCTCGGAGCAAAACGGTCGGAACGGATTGTCTTTCCACTCGGTTGATTTACTACAGGTAGGACATTTCATGAATCTTGAAGGTTACCCAGGCGCGCGCTCGTAAATCAGAGCGCAGGCCGTTTGATCAGAATTCGTCGGTTGACGAACTCGATCGTACCCTCGCGACGCATGGCATTCAAGCGTACCGTGACACTCTCTCGCGTTGATCCGACAATTGAGGCAATTTCACGATGAGGCAGCGGAATATCAATTAAAACGCCTTCTGGCTCAGATACGCCGTATCTGTCTGAGAACTCAGCAAGCAACCTGTCAAGGCGGGCGGGAATCGCATTAAGTGCAAAGTCAGCGAGGCGACGTTCTGCATGTTCTAATCGTTGACCGATTAGGCGGAAAGTGTAATCATGAAGTCGGTTATCCTCAGCCATCCCCCGTTTGAAATCCGCGACATGGATTCGAAGTAGTCGTGAGTTTTCGTAGGCTACTGCAGAATTTGCCCTCTGACCCGCGATTGAATACAGAGCTGACTCCCCAAACAGCGATCCCTCTGGAAGTATGTCGATTACAGCCTCTCGCCCAGTATCTCCTTCAATGCGGCAGAGCTTTACTCGACCCTTGATAATTGCATAGAGGCAGTCGGCAGGATCGCCGGCACGGTAGACAAATCTACGCCGACGAAAGTCGAGAACGACGGAGTTGGTTGCTACATCGGAAACAGCAGATTCGCTTAGTGCTGATCCAAAGTCGAGTTGGCGAATTATTTCGGCACGGTCTGCGGGAGTCAGGTCCCGTGCGCGCTTTTGATCTTGCACGACTTTCATGTGCCTATCCCTCTGGGGGTGGAGTTAAAGATAGTCTTTAAATCGATTATTGCAGCGTGACTGGGCGTTTCCAAGGTGGTCCTAGAAGGATCTAAAGCTCGTCAAAATTGTAAGGAAACCCGGGTCCGGAAAATTTTCTTTTGCGATATGAACTTGAATCAATACTTGGGCGAGTGCCGGCACGAAACGAATAACCGAATGACCGAACTGTAGCATGAAGCTAAGAAGGCGTGCAAGGCTATTGGCGGTCCAACTTTTGTGGGATTATGCAGCATAAATCAAACATTCTTTTGGTAGATGACAACCCGGATAAACTGTATCTCCTAGAGGCCGCTCTTAGCCTCGCTGGCTACAGTGTGACAACTGCAACCGACGGTGTCGAAGCATTGGCAGCGATCGAAAGTTACCAACCTGACTTGGTGATCACTGATGTGATGATGCCCAGAATGAACGGCTATGAATTAGCGCAAAAAATCAGAGGAAACCCTCTCACGAAGTTCATCCCTGTCATCATGCAAACTGCCGCGGGTCGAAGAGTGGAAGATTTACGACGTGCATCTGAAGTAGGAGCGTTGGGATACATTACCGATCCGACCGACCTTGATCTTCTGCTGGCAAGAACGAGAACCCTCCTTGAGTTCAAAGCTTACCTTGACGTTTGCGAAGAAGCCGCGTTTACGGACCATCTTACTGGTCTCGCGAATCGCCGGAGATTTGAAAGACAACTTGAACGTGAAGTAAGTCGTACGCTTCGATTGGACCATCCGTTTTGTTTGCTCATGATCGACATCGATAACTTTAAGAAATTGAATGATACCTACGGACACAATGTCGGTGACGAGGCGATTCGTCGTATCGGCAAAGTTCTGAGCGAAGGAACGCGCGGAATTGATCTTGCCGCAAGGTTCGGAGGCGATGAATTTGCCATTTTATTAGTTGAAACAGAATTGAGCCGGGGGATGGAGGTGGCCGAACGGCTGAGATTAGCTATTGAAAATATGAAAATCCCTTCCGCAGGCAATGTTACTGCCAGCTTTGGGGTTGCGGAATGCCCCTCGTCCGCGCAAACTGCCGTCGATATCGCGAAAGCCGCCGACAGCCTGCTTTACGAAGCCAAAGGGAACGGGCGCGATCGGGTTGTCGGGCCTGGCTTGATCAAATCGAACTCTGCGGCGGCGGGAGACGTACAAACTGACAGTAACAGAGCTCCTGTGGTTTGAGGTTTTCGAATGGCTGACTACAAAGACAAGATCGAAGAATGGCAACAGGCGGCGCGTCGTAAAGCGCGCGAATTGGACGAGAAGTTTGCGATTTCGGATCTGGTTGGAGAAGGCGCGAAGGTCGCCGGAGAAGCAGCAAAGCGTGGCGCTGAAACCATGGCGAATGGTGCCGAGCGTTTGCGAGCCGAAGCCGAAAAATTGAGCGACGATGAAGAAGTAGGTGAAGCTGCGCGGCGTGCAGCCAGCGAAACCGTTCGAGGGGTAAAAAAAGCTAGTGAGGTTTTTCGCGACGTTGCCGGTGACGCAGGTAAGAAAGCCAATGACGTTCTCGACGATGCAAAAGCCTATTACGACCGTGCCAGCCAACTCTATGGAACAAGCGCGAAATTCACTCGAGCTTCAACGGCCGCGACTACCGGAGCGATCAAAGCGCGGAATTGGATTAAAGAAAATCCTGGCAAGACAGCCGTCGTAACCGTATCGCTCGTACTCGGAATTAGAGCAGGTGTGGCGTTTCCCGGACTCGATGCGGTGCTACTTGGTTCACATCCTCATTGGTTAACGCATTCAGCATTACCTGTATACGGATTGCGCAAGGCTGGAGAAAAGTTTGACAACTATTTAAAGAAGCAAGAAGAGTTGATTGGCCGTGGTGAGCTGACGGAAGCGGACCAACAGCGCATCGAGTTTGAAAGAAACATAGTTAAGTATGTCGGCGCACCGCTACTCGGAGCATTCAGTTGTGCAGCTGGTGCGGCAATGTGGGCTCAAATTTTTCAGCCGGGTGCAATAACCGGAGCGCCAATAAGTTGGTTGTTAGGTGGTAATCCATTTTTGGATGGAGTCTGGTTGTTTGCAAACGGAGTCATCTGTTTTCACCAGGGTTACAAGTTTTTCATGATTGCGTTGGCGGACCAGGCAGAAGTAGCTAAGGTCGTGAGAGAAATTAAAGGATTGTTGCCTGCTGCCGCGATCTAGGAATCAGTTACAGATTCAGAAACAATCAACGAGGGGCGCGCTCCATCATTGCGATGTGAGCGCGCCCCTTCGGTTTAAACATCTGTGTGCTCCCGAAATCTGTGGCTAACTGATAGTGATCGGGAATGGCCAGAAGCTTAGTGCGAATACAAGCAGTGTCAATAGTCCAATCACGATTCGTTTAGTTCCCAGCGGTTCCATCACAGGTGGCTGTGGATGACGAACCCGCAACATAATTCCCAAGAGCACCGTGTAGAGAAATCCACTCGGGCTTCCATGCCACCAAAAACCAA
>AR_comb_assmDRAFT_10244389_pt1 | contig 15334 bp, 10 predicted proteins | sample ArasoioldDNA_FD_10543 | JGI IMG/M metagenome (IMG submission 10543) | reverse complement strand
TCAAATTGCGATGCTAACATTGTTGGTGGCATAAAATGATTTTTCCTTGCTTGCATCCTTTTTTCAATTAGATGATACCCACCTTGTAGAAATACCCAAAATAGGGGAACGGTGATACCATTGCCTAAAATCACCCGGTATCTTTCCTTTAAAGCTGAGCATGCAATGATGGCCCCATCTTTTTTCATTTGCTCTATGGCGAGTCCATTAAGGCTCAACAACCACTCTGCCCTATCCTCGTCCGTAAGAGGGCGACCGGCGTTCATTTTTTTCTTATTAAGCGGGCTGTGAAAATCATCCCCGTCAAAAAACGGGATGCCCATTTTTACAGAAAGCCTTTTGCCGATGGTGGTTTTCCCTGATCCAGAAACCCCCATAATAAAGACGATAACCGAGCTCATTGTAAAAAATTGTTTAATTAACCAGGAACGCAAAAGCTGGCACAAATTTTACATAAGTAAAATAAGATATTGATAAAACTAAAAAAGATTAGTGATGGAAGAAAATCAATTAGAAAGGACGGCGGGGATTGTGATACTTGGGCTACTGGGATTAATATTTTTCTTTGGAATTGTCCAATCGCTATAAACCGAAAAATATTTATTGACCAAATGGCTGTATGAACCTAAACCAAAAAAACTTCAGATTATTATTGTTTGCGGTAGCAGTATTTACCACGGCGACATTTTTATTACTCGCCGATAGAAAGGTCAAGTATGACGAATACGACAGGTTGATGTGGTAATTGGTTTATTACTTTACTCGTTTGCCAGTTATTTGCCAGAGAGTAAGTTGACTACATCTAATCATTTACCGAAGCTCCTTTTTTTAAAGGCTGGTGCATGATAAGCTTATTGATCAGCTGCTCCACAACTGAAGGTGGTTGTGATTCTATAAGACGGGAATGTGGAGAAGGTTCTCTTATCCATGTATTGCTGCCATTATCTGAGACTACCATCTTTCCTTTTTCAATTTTGTACCATGGCTTGTTTCCCTTAACAGCGACTAATACAGCCGTTTCATCCCAGCTCATTCTACCGGCGCTGTCTTCCGCACTCAGAGGAATGCAGATGCGGAATACATCCTTGACCGGGCTGTTTTCTATTCCATCGTTGTGAATGAGCGGAAGACCCGTCTTAATTCTCATTCCAATCTCAAAGCCACTGAGCAGTACAGGTGTGCGCCAATTGTCAAACACCGATTGCGAAGCCAGCGCATCGCGATTCACATTGAACTCACTGCCGGAAGGAAATCGACCAGCCATGCACACCAGCTGTTTTACCTTTTGCCTCACTAATTCTTTGCCATCCAGTTTGGAATATTTATCCGGTCGTGATTGCAATAAAGCCGCAAGGTTGGTCAGGAATCCCGTTGTAATAATTGTTACGCTTTTATTTGGTTGCTTCGACAACACCTTGCGATAGACTTCGACGGCATCGGGCACTTCATCATTCTTTTGTATTTGATGTGGGTATTTCCGCGTTAGGGTATCTGTCCAGTGTTGCCAGTCTCTTAATTCCAGAGCTTTTCCTTTCGGCACACCTATTAACGTCTCGTGGCGCTTAAAGTATGTGTTAAAGACATTGAATACTGCTGCCACTCCTTCATATTTCGTGCTCGCAACTGTAGCAAGAATTTTTATATAACCACTATCGGCAAATGCGTGAAGTAAAGTAATTGCGCCAACATCATCGTAATCGGGCCCCATATCACTGTCAAAGATGACGGCAATTGTTTGCGGCTTCTGGGCCTTCGATGGAACAGTAATTGTGAGGAGACAGAAACTTAGAAGCAGTCTGGTGTGTGTTCTTCTCATGTACATCAGATTGTCCCGGAGAGGATCTTAATTAATTTCTCTGCATCGATATTTCCGCCGGAGATCACACACACAATTTTTCCATGGCCAGCTTTTCCCGTGAGCGCCGCGGCAACGGGAGAACCGCCAGCTCCTTCGGCAACAACACGGCTTCGCTCGATAAGGAGTTTTATAGCATCGGCAATTTGCTTAAGACTTAAAACAATAGAGCCATCTACCAACCTGCTTACCAGTGGCCACATTTCAGCAAGTATGCCGCTACTTCCCATACCATCGACGAAACTTGGCGTGTACTCTACCTTTACCGGATGCCCGGCTGAGAGCGATGGAGCCAGTGGTGCCGCGGTTTCTACTTCTGATGCAAAAAACTTTACTGCCGGCTTAATTGATTTAATGGCTGTGGCAATGCCGCTAATGAGGCCGCCGCCGCCGTACGGCACAATTACGGTGTCTACATCAGGCAAATCGTCGAGTATTTCCAGGCCAACGGTGCCGTTTCCGGCGATTACGGCGGGATCAGCTACAGGATGTATAAACAATCCTTTCATGCCTTCAAACTCACGCGTAACCAGCACCTGCCACCAATCGTTAAATGGAACCTTGATGAATTTTGCACCAAGCCTGGTGATCGCCTCCAGTTTTGTTTGTGGCGCGTGGTCCGGCACAATCACTGTGCAGGGAAGATTCATCATTCGTGCGTTCCATGCCGCACCCTGGGCCATATTTCCAGCACTTGCTGTATAAACTCCTTCACTCAGAAGTGATTTGTCAGCCAGCGATATTGCGTTGCACGCGCCCCTCATCTTGAATGAACCAATGGGCTGGAGATTTTCCAGCTTCAAATAAATCTCACCGGGAAAATTGTCGGGATAAAATCGAACAAGAGGTGTGCGATTTACCTTCCCATAAATACGTTTCTGCGCATCCCGAATATCTTCGAGTGTTACTGAAATTCTTTTTTCTTCAACAATCATTGTTCATGATTTTATTTTCTGATAAATATGCCAAGCGGAGAAGATGTCTTCTGCCGCAATGCCCAATGATTTGAAAATAGTAATGTCGTTATCACTTTCTCTGCCCTTCTTTTTGCCCAATAAAACTTCGCCTACCTCTCCTTTAACTTGATTCTCGGTAACAGCACCTTCTTTTTTGGGTATCAAAAAATCACCCGCTTCATTAAAAAGTGAATCATAACAGTCGGTGAATAACCTGGATCGGACGATCGTGAAGGTATCCAGTTCCCTTGTTACGCCGGTGCTCGAACCAACGGCATTAATATGTGTACCTTTTGAAATCCAGTCTCCATTTATAATTGGCTGCGACGAAGAAGTCACCGTACAAATAATGTCGGCATTCTTTACAGCATCCTGCGCAGATTTCTTTACAGTGACAGCAAAGGAAGATTTGCGCGATAGCTTCCGGACTAGTTCGGTGGAGTGATCTTCATTACGGCTCCAGATATTTACTTGTGTTATTTTTCTTACCAACGAAATCGATTCAATATGTCTTTGTGCCTGTTCGCCGGAACCTATAATTGCGAGTGATGCTGAATCTTGCCGCGAAAGCAAACGTGTAGCCACAGCGCTCGCGGCTGCAGTTCGGATGGCCGTTATTTCTGCAGCATCAAATATCATGAGCGGTTGACCGTGTCTTGCGTCAAATAGAATCACGACTCCCTGGTGCGAAGGCAAGCCTTCATTCCGATTGGCATGAAAAACGCTGATGACTTTAATACCCATTACACCAAGGGCTTCAGCAAATCCGGGCATCATGCCCAACAAACCAACCTTGCCAGGCAACCACATGATGTTACGCAACGGCTGAAGACATTGACCGCTGCTCAGGGAAGAAAACATCTTTTCCATCACTTCGATGCATTCCGTCATCGGCAAGAGAGCAGCAATTTTTTTCTTATTGATAAATGCTGGATGCATTACTTAGCCCGCATATCTCATTATCATATAATCAATACCCGGTTTCAACGCTTTCTGCCATGCATTCTTTATCAGATTCCTCTCATTCACACTTATTTTACACTGAGGATCGAAGGGTTCAGCAATATCGGGCGACAAGCCGCATATGGTAGCCGTTAATGCAGAAACAAATGCTTTATAGGACTCAGGCGTCACATCATAATTGTTTTTGTTGTGCATTTCAGCAATCCGCGAGAGGATATTTGGTTCGCTGTCGCCCAACCTGTTTTCACCAAACATCAAAAGAATAAATATTGCTTCCCTGAGAATCCCATACTGCCTGTTTGTGTCGCTTTCACCAACACCTTTTCCTTTAAACTTAGTTGCTGCCTCAGGAGAGATTCTTAACAGCTCGTGATAAAAAGATTTGAAAAAACTATCGCCGGAATCACGGCCCGATATGCACCGGGCATAACTGTCTTTCGCAATTTCAAAATGATCGAAGGAAACTTGTTGTATATCCTTGATTGCATCCTCTATGGTATCATACCTGTTATTGGGATCGTAGTCAGCCATTTTATGTATGATCCTGGCAAATTTGTAAGGACAGTCTTTTCTTATTTGGGTAAGGACAGGCAGCGGTTTGAAAGCAGAGACGCCATTTTCCCTGAGATCGTGTATGTCAGAAAGTGTTGCCGGAATATCTCCGGTCAGCAGTTCGTATCCAAGAAGCCCGAGCATGTACTGGTCGATTTTTTCGGAGCTTGTCGAAGGCGGATCGTTGCTGGGTATCCTGTCAAATTTTTCCGGAGGCAAGTAGCACAGGTCCTCTTTATAAACGGTCGCATCCGAAAAGTTTGAAACATCTGAGAGTTTGTTTATAACAGTAGTCCTTGTTATTTTTTGAACGCGGCTTAGTGGATTGAGATAGGGTTCGTCATTATTTAGGATGATATTGGATGGTTTTACGTTAAAATGATATATCTGCTTCTCATGAATTCTGATTAGTGCGCTTCCTATTTTCAAAAGGATATTCTTAACATAATCGTAAGGCAACGCTTCGCCTTCATTTTCAATAATTGCCCGGCGAAGAGAGCCCCCCTGTAAGTACGGCATGATTACATGCAGAGGATCTTTGTTCACATATGCACCGAGCACGGAAATACTATTGGGAACACAATCATTTATTTTGGCGGCAGCCTTAAGAGTATCAATGAAATCATCGTTGTACGTGGGATCCATAATGGCTTTTATGGCAACGTACCTGTCAAGGCCCTTGTCACGACCCTGGTAAACTTTTGCCCTGTTGCCGTCGCCAATACTTCTTATAATCTCGTATTTGTCGGCCAGGACATTTGCGAGATTCTCTTTCAAATCGTCCGGGAAATTTAGGCTCTGCAACCGACGATCCAGGAATTCAATTAATGCCTCTATTGACCCATCATCACCCGCCTGGAATTTTATTTTTCGGGCCTGGAGATTCCATAAGTTAATTATTGATGCAGGAAGATCAGGATAACTGGGTCTCTTTATGTCGCTTAAAAAAATAGGAACAATGGTCTTGCTTAGCGACATAGCGGTTTCGATTTCTTGCCTTACCCAATCGTCCTTACTGCAGATTCTTAGCTGAGCCGGGTTGTCCTTTTCAACACATAGCCAATTGTCTCCGATCACAACCAGGATTATTTTTGATTCCTCGACCGTCTTTCGGAGTCTTTTATCCCATAGTTCACCGGGTTGGATCGAGGCAGTATCAGCGAACACGGCGTTCTTTCCAAACCTGTCGAGTAAATTCTTATAAAGTGAACTCACTGCAGTTTGACTGTCCTCTCTCCTGTAGCTAATGAAAATGGAATAAGCCATAGATGTGTGATTGGAAATTCCCCTTCAGCAGACATTTATCGCCTGAAACTGATAACTATTTACCCTATTGAAGTTAATTATTTTCTTACTCTGACGGTCATTACGATTTTTGCATTTGCATTTTTCGTTTTACATTTTTCGTCTATTCTCATCCTGGAAGACCACCTCCGCCTTCGTGATCCATGAAAAACCAAAAGAAACGAGTGCGAGAGATTCAAACCAAAAAACCGGGTGTAATTTTTCTCTCACCTGGACGCTAACAAAAATTTCAAACACGGCAATGGTGACAATGCAAATGATCATAACGATACCGCATATGAAGTAGACCTTGTTTCGGTTCTTCTTTTGTTTAGTTGGATGAGGAGCACTTTTTCTGAAAAGATAAATCGAGAAAAAAATAAAGACAGAAAAGAGCAAGAGAGCGAAAACAAAATGCGAATAATGAACAAACTTATTACTGCTGGTGGTTGGGAAAAGGGCCACACCAAGAGCAAAAGCGCATCCAAAGTTGGCGGCTATACTGTCGATAGGTGCATACCCCTTATACGACACAAGAAAGAAGGCCAGCGCAAACAAAACACCGACAAGAATGTCGCCTGCTGTCGAATTGTCGTAGTAATCACTGATAGAATACTCAAGGCTGAATGAGTTTTGCGAGATCAGTTTCCCAAATACCAAAAGAATCGGCAATAAGATACCAGCGGCGCCAATCAATATTCTTAGCGTATAGTAAGGGATGATCTGGTCATTACTATTCCCCGGTCTTGTTGTTTCAGTTATTGAGTTCGAGGTCATAAGTGATGGCTGATTTAAAAGAATTAAAATTGTCTTAGACAGCTGTGCCTTGTAACGCGTGGACAACCAGCTAATATAGCTAATCTTCAAAGTTTCATGCACGCAACGACTGTTGACTACAGATAGCCAGCTCGCACAAACCGATGTAAAAATTCGTAAACTTACTGTTTGAAAAGAAGTACTTCTTAGATTGTGCGAATGTTAGAAATTTAGTTTTTTTGTTAAACCATCCAATTACTATGAAACTAATGATGTACCTCGGAAACGATCTCATTGAGGCCATTCCCCTGCAAAAAGAAGCTCTCCGCCAACCGGGTTACCTCGGTAAATTCAAACGACATTTGAAACTAAAATATAGCGAACTCATTAGCCAGTTTCCACAGCCGCCTGAGTTCTTAGTCATTGATCCGGGACCAACGACTGGCCAAAATAATACAAGCAAATAATTAGCCCGCGAATTCACGCGTTCGCCCGGAGAAACTTTAATGCACAATTGTGAAATTAAAGAGATAACTTCTCCCTACGTCGCCGGCCACGATGACGCGCCATTCTTTGACCAGTTTTAGGTACATTTGCCGCAATGAAAAGGTGTGCTTTTTTGATTCTGACGTTTCTTTTTGTTGTCTCTGTATTCGGCGCAGGAAAGCGGTCCTTACTGGAGAAAGCCCATATAAGCTTCACTGTTTCACATAATCAAACTGAAGATCTAACCTCCTGCTCCAGGCCGGTACATACCGAGATCGAATTGTTTAGTAGTCCGACCACAAATGGTACCCAGGCTCCTAATCGCTATCACAGCCTACTCGCTTACACGGGCGCGGAAGCGTTACAGGCCAATAATACGATTGGATCTACCCTTCAAAATACGCCCCGGTGTTATCATTTATCTCACAAAGCCTATCTCCGGCACATTCATCCCTCTCACAATTTTTGGTAGCTAGTTTTTCTTGAAACCGGATTCAATTGGCCGAAATCTATTCGGCCGCATTTAGTCATTTAAAGAAAAATTATGTCAACAATTATTACAGCCCTTATTCTATTGGGGGCTCTGGGACTTGTCATAGGTATACTCATGTACGTCCACCAAAGAGATCAAAAGTCAGACGCTGCTAAAAAACAAAGTAGCCCATAACTTGCATTCAGCTTAATTAGTGTAGGCGGAACCTTATGCTCATAGAAACTGATAATATATTGCTCATTGGAGCGCTCCTGCTACTGATCAGTGTGATCGCGGGAAAAACATCAGGGAAGCTGGGAGTGCCTACACTAATTTTCTTTCTGATTGTTGGTGTTCTCGCCGGCTCGGAAGGGATTGGAGGAATCGATTTTGACAATGCTTCCTTAGCACAGTTTATCGGAGTGGTTGCTCTAAATTTTATACTTTTTTCCGGCGGCCTGGATACAAACTGGGAGAGCATCCGACCAATTCTTTGGCGAGGTGTTTCATTATCTACTCTTGGAGTCCTTATCACAGCTTTGTCTGTTGGTGTTTTCGTTCACCTGGCTTTCGGATTTACTATGCCGGAAGGTTTGTTGCTTGGTTCTATCGTGTCCGCTACGGATGCTGCTGCAGTATTTTCAATTCTGCGTAACCAGGGAATCGCGCTTAAAGGTAATCTTCGACCCGTACTTGAGTTGGAGAGTGGAAGTAATGATCCGATGGCCTATTTCCTCACCATCACACTGACCAGTATTGTTGCAACAGGAAAGACAGATCTCGCTTCCTTATTTCCAGCATTCTTAAAAGAGTTTCTCATCGGCGGTGCGCTAGGTTACTTATTGGGCAAGGGCAGCGTTTGGTTAGTCAATAATATCAAATTGGAAGCGGAAGGTTTATATCCTGTTCTCACACTTGGCCTTGCAATGGCTACGTATTCTATTACGCATGCTGTGGGAGGAAACGGCTTCCTGGCAATTTACCTCTGCGCCATTATTATGGGTAATTCCAAAATGATACATCGGAGAAGTCTCAGGAAATTCTATGACGGACAAGCCTGGCTGATGCAGATCGTTCTGTTTCTCACATTGGGATTGCTTGTCTTTCCCTCGAGAGTAATTCCCCTGATTGGCATGGGCGTCCTGATCTCGGCATTCCTGATGTTTGTGGCAAGACCGATTGGTGTGTTCGCTGCTCTTGTTTTCTTCAAATCAAACATCAGGAGTAAGCTTTTTATATCGTGGGTGGGTTTAAGAGGCGGAGTTCCCATCGTATTTGCAACATATCCTCTAATAGCAGGTATCCCGAAGGCCGAATTAATATTTAACCTGGTATTTTTTATTTCTATATCATCGGTGTTACTCCAGGGCACCACCCTGTCATGGGTTGCAAAACTTTTGCACGTTGCCATTCCTGCGAGAGCCAAAAAAAGAACAGATCTCGATTTCGAATCCACAGATAAGATCAAAACCGAAATGCACCAAATAACAATTGGAGAAAATTCCAATGCAATAGGCAAAAGGATTGTAGAGCTGGCCATTCCTCCTACTGTAAATATTCTTGCTGTGAAAAGGTCTGACGTTTATATTGCTCCGAATGGTTCTACAAAACTCCAAAAAGACGATACACTATATGTTCTTGCCGAGGATAAAAAATCTTGCGAGGTGCTTGGAGAATCTATTAACTCGGAACCAGGGCTTTAAGGCCCTATCACAGCTTACCTACAATCATATTTCCTTATCTCTAAACGGGCGCGACAGCGGATGCATAAAAGAATATAAGAAGAAGGTAAAAGAAACCTAACTCACAACGGCTCTCCTATCCCAAAGTCGAGCATGTTTTTTTTAAGGAGAAAAGTAGTGGTCTCAGAGTATGAGGTTTCGAACTGGGGAAGTAAGTCGCGCTCTGATCAAAGCTGTTTATCTTTATCAGGTATGAACCGCATTGATCGTTTGGCAGCCATCCTGATACAGCTTCAGTCGAAGCGCCTGGTGAAGGCACAGGATATTGCAGATAAATTTTCGATCAGCCTGCGCACCGTGTATCGTGACGTCCGGGCACTCCAGGAAGCAGGAGTTCCCATCATCGGCGAAGCGGGTTCAGGGTATCAACTGATGGAAGGATACAAACTGCCGCCGGTCATGTTTAACCAGGACGAGGCTTCTGCATTACTTACGGCAGCCAAACTCATGCAGTCAAAAACAGACGCAGGAATATCCAAACATTATAACGCGGCCCTTGACAAAATAAAAGCTGTGCTCAGGCTAACAGAAAAAGATCACATAGAAGAAATAGATGAACACATTGCGGTGATGACTCATCCGTCGATCGTACATCAACCAGCCACTGACCTACACCTGCAACCTATATTAAAGGCAATCAGCACGTCACACGTCATTGAGATGAGTTACACATCGGTTGAAAAAAATGAAGTTACCCGCCGAAAGGTAGAACCCGTCGGCATTTATTACCTGGGGAGCCACTGGTATTTGATTGCTTTTTGCCAATTAAGAAACGACTACAGAAACTTTCGCACCGACAAAATTGATAGGTTGATAATTACTGAAGAAAGCATTTCAAAGGATCATCCGCCATTGAAAAGTTTTATTACGGGAATGGCGGCCGACCGCCAACCACACGAGGTTATTATTGATGTGGAAGCCGGCGTTGTAAAATACCTCGGCGAACAGAAATACTATAGCGGCTATGTGAGAGAAGAGAAAGTGGGTGAATACGTGCGAATGCACTTTTTAACTGGTTCCCTGATGGGGTTTGCAAGATGGTTCATCATGTTTGGTGATCATGCCAGAATTGTTGAGCCCGCAGAACTCAATGAACAGGTCGCTGAAATTGCCGAAAATATTTTGAGAAAAGTTGAAAAAAGCCAGGTACTGCTGACATAGGGCTGTCACTAGTGGGTTGTTGCTTTGTAACATAAACAACACGCTATGACATTTATCGATTTTTTTAAACAACAATTTGTTGAGGAAGCCGCCACTACCCGCAAAATGCTGACACGGGTGCCAGCTGATCGGTTTGATTATAAGCCTCACGAAAAGAGCATGGATTTGAAACGCCTCGCCACCCACATTGCAGACCTACCCGGTTGGATTCACATGACGCTTACCACAAAGGAGCTTGACTTTGCTCAGCAATATGAACAGCCACAAATCAACAGTCACGCCGACCTCATGGCATATTTTGAAAAACGCTACCGCGAGGGCCTGTCAACACTTGTAGCCGAAAACGAAAAGGTATTAGAGGATCCGTGGACTTTAAGAAATGGAGACACAATCTATGCCACCAATCCGAAAATTGAAATTCTGAGGATGTCGTTGAGTCAACAAATACATCATCGTGCACAGTTAGGTGTTTATTTAAGGTTGTTAAACATTCCCATTCCGGGCAGTTACGGCCCAAGTGCAGATGAAAATTAAGAACCAAAGAACCACGATACCAGATTGAAAGGGATTACGAGGAATTATAAGAAACATGTAATCGTGTAACTAAAAATCAAAGACGATGCAAGATATTATCAAATGGACGCACTTTATACTAAGGTTTATTCTGACGTCCTAAGAAATGACGGGATTGAAAGCCTGTCTTCCGGCAGGATTGTGAGGAGTGAACCTACCCATCTACATGCAACTAATAAACCAATACACCAAAGACGATTTACTTCACCGGCAATGAAGGCCGCACTTCAATCTTGCTCGGCAGTGTTCGCGGATTCATTCTCAGAATATCGAGCACTAATTCTCCGACGTCTTCAGGCTGTATTTTCCAGGCATCCGCATCCCCAGGATGATGATTATTGAAATAGGTAGCAACAGAACCCGGCATGATGGTGCTTACCTTCACACCATATTTTCGCAAATCAAGCATAATTGCCTGGCTAAAGCCCACCAACCCGAATTTGCTTGCATTATACGCGGCACCGTTTTCAAAAAAGTTTGTTCCGGCCAGGCTCGCGATGGTAATGATGTAACCTTTCGTCTTCTTTAGTTCCTCAACTGCAGCCTTTACACTATTGAAAACACCTGTAAGATTGGTACCAATAGTATTCTTCCAAACTTCTTCAGACATGGTATCGATGGGCGCGAAATAACCAACTCCCGCGTTGGCAACTAACACATCTAATTGTCCGAAGTGATCAATGACTTCTTTTACTGCTTTTGTTTCCGAATCAAGCGACGTCACATTGGATTCAACAGCTAATACCTTTGAAGTATCTGTTGTTAATGATTCAGCCGCATGCTTCGCTGCGCTTCTTGTTCTGCTCGTGATCGCTACTCTCATCCCTTCATTCAGCAATGTTTTTGCAATTCCATATCCTATGCCTTTGCTTCCGCCGGTTATGTAAGCAACTTTATTTTTTAAGCTATTCATGGTGACGTCGTTTTATCTGTTAATAACAGACAAAATAAACGAAAGTTGAGATTTTAAGGGAGTGGTTTAAATTTAATGATCACTTATACAGGACACAACGGACACAACGACTGAGCCTTTGAGGTTGGTCAAAGTCAACGGGCGAATTACTCTGCGCTCTTTGCGTGCATTTCCCTTGCGTCCTTTGCGGTTCATGTCTGCGATCAGCACTTTCTAACCGCAGAGAACGCGAAGTCCCGATAGCTATCGGGATCGCAAAGTAAGCGGAGAACATCGCGTACGTTGTGACCCATCAGGCAAAGGAATAAAAAAAACCACCGGCCTTCGCCGGTGGATTCTTTGGTTCTCGTATGAGAAATAAATTAGTAAGCTCTTTTTTCCGTTGTCGGGCGCTCTGGTTTCTTGTACTCTTTCGTCTTCAGTAGATTTTTTGTTTCGGCAATGGCGCGTTCCAACTGCGGGTCAACGCCTTTTGCCATGGATGTAAGGTCTTCCGGGACGGCGATGTCCGGATCGACACCATGACCCTCCCTGAACCACGTGCCATCAGGATTATACATACGGAATGTCGGAACTGTTACATTTCCTCCGTCAATGAGTGGTGGTACACCCGAAATACCGATCAATCCTCCCCAAGTTCTTGCGCCAATGAGAGGGCCCAATCCTTTTTTGCGGAAGTAGTCGGGAAACGCATCACCGCCAGAGCCACTCCAGCCATTAATGAGCATCACTTTCGGACCGAAATGCGCAAACGGAGGCCATGGCCATGCACTTCCGTCACGTATGCCCCAATAGGCCAATGGATCACGGTCGAGCATTTCAATAAAGCGATCCGGTATCTGTCCTCCATCGTTAAAGCGTTCATCAATGATCAATGCCTTTTTATCCCATTGTGCGTTGAACTGGCGCATGAGTTCATTTTGACCATCCACACCTGTGCTGGGAACAAAAATGTACCCTACATCTCCATTCGTTTCTTCTGCAACTTTTTTCCGCATGCCTTCTATCCATGCCAGGTTACGCAAGCGATATTCATCGGCCAAAGTTTTTACAACAGCCGTCTTTGCACCTGTGAGCGAAGGCGATGAATTGTATGTGATCTCAACAGTTTTATTTGCCAACCCCTGGAAGGCAGCATAGGGGTCACTCGCAGTGGACAGTTGCACACCGTTTACAGCAAGAATATAATCCCCTTCTTTGATGTCAACACCTGACATATCGAATGGTGAACGAACTTCAGCATCCCACGCAGACCCACGAATGATCTTTTTTATCTTGTAGTAATCGCCATCGGCTTGCCAGTCTACACCTAAGTAACCTACGGTCTGTGTTTTTGTTTTTTCCACATCGCCGCCGCCATGATAAGTATGAGATGCATTCAACTCGCCGATCATTTCTCCAACAACGAAATCCGCCTCCTCACGAGTGAGCGCGCCATCAAGCATTTTTAAATAGCGGTCGCGGGTAGCGGCCCAGTCAACACCATGCATCTTTTCATCGTAGAAATAATCTCTTTCAAAACGCCAGGCATCCATAAAAATCTGTTTCCACTCCTGTACGGGATCTACGGTCATTTGCATTTCGCCGGTCCGAATTATTTTTTCAAACTTTTGCCCTTCTTCCGGTTTGATGACGGCGTAAGTATTGCCTCTTGCGACAAGCATTTTTTGTTTATTATGCGATAGCAAGAAGAAATTTGCATCTTCCAAGACTGTTTTTTCTTCTCTTTTATCAATGTCGTAATACTTTATGATATTCTTCGCGCCTGTGTTGCCCGTATTTGGAAATTTCAAATAAAAGATCCTTCCCTTGGCTGCGTCCAGCCCTCCATAGTTACCGGCAGGAACAGGAAGAATCACCATTCGTTCTTCGAAACCATCGAAGTCAATATCGACAGGTTTTGAAGGTTTTTTGGGAGGGGCTGCCGTTGTGTCTTTTTTATCCTTTTTATCTTCCGGCTTTGCTTCTGGTTTTTGTTCTGGCTTGGACGATGGTTCATCTGACGTTACTGCCACCGCATCATTTTTAGGGAAAAGCAATGACGGTGTTGTCTTCTTCAACGCCACTGCAGCCAGCTGCCTTGAATTAGCATAAATAAAAGTGTTGTCCGCATCGCTATAGATCGGTGAGAAGCTTTGGCCAGTGAATAGATAAATATACTTTCCCTCAGGATCAAAAACAGGAGCAACGCAATTATAAAATCCACTGGTAACCTGTTTTGTCTTTTTGCTATTATGATCATAGATGAAAACAGCATTGTGATAATTATCCAGGTCACGATGATAAGCGAGCCAGCGACTATCGGGGGACCAGCTACTGCTGAACCCTTGCAAAGGTCCATGGGACCACCGTAGCGCCTTGTCCACTTTTGTGGTTTGTTCCGTTGTCATGTCATACACCAGGATATTCATTGCTTTGTCAACAAACGAAAGCTTTTTACTATCCGGTGACCAAATGGCATCGTAACGATATCCGGGACCATAACTGGTTAACTTTTTTGCTGAACCTTCCTTGTCGGGTTGCATTATCCATAGCTCATACTCACCTGATTGATCACTCCAGTACGCAATATATTTTCCATCCGGGGACCACACAGGATAACGTTCCGCACTTCCCGACGTCCTCGTGAGATCCTTTACAAATCCATTTTCGGCCGGTACTGAAAATATATCTCCGCGGGCTTGCAGCGCCACCCGATTGCCGTCCGGACTCAGCGAAACAAACTGCACAAGATTTTCTGCCGATTCAATTTTTGGTTTTATCATCGCCCGGTCTGTAACCAGGTTCACTTTAATCTCTTTTTGTTTTTGAGAGGAGATGTTGTACAGATATAGTTTACCCCCGGCTTCAAATACAATGTCATCAGGTCCATTTGAAGGATAATGAATGTCATAGTCGGTAAATTTTGTGATCTGCTGGTATTGTTTGGATCCGAGATCATACTTCCAGAGGTTCATTCGTAATTCCGGTCCCCGGTCCGAGAGAAAATATACGCTGTTGCCGTTCCACATCGGAAATTCATCACCCGCTTCTTCTTTTTCGGAAATATTTTGAGAGGCTAGCGTTTGAAAATTGAAAATATGAATGTCGGCTTTCCAGCCACCACGGTATCGCTTCCAGTTACGCCCCACCTGTGTTCGGAAGTTAACAGCTATCTGCTTGCCATCGGGTGAATACGAGCCGTACTCCGCGTAAGCAAGCGGCAATTTTTCATTAACGCCGCCAGTTGCCGGCACCGTGTAAAATTGATTGAACCTTGCCTTACCACTTTCCCTTGCCGAAGCAAATAATACTTTTTTGCTGTCATTGGTCCAATCAACAACGCGATCTGTATAACCATGTGCCGTGAGCCGAAGCGGTACACCGCCATTGACTGGAATAACGTACACATCATTGTTGCCATCATAATTGCCGGTAAAAGCAATACTTTTCCCGTCGGGTGAGAATTTTGGATTGGTCTCAACGCCTGCCGGGGAACTCAATTTCACAGCAGTGCCGCCGTCTTTGGGCATTACCCAGAGGTCATTAGCATAAGTAAAAACAATTTGGTCTCTGGATACATCAGGATACCTGAATAAGCCGGCGTCAATCTGAGAGAATATGAATATTGAACTCGTCAGG